>OJMO01002052.1_pt1 | contig 11677 bp, 14 predicted proteins | sample 1597241 | NCBI WGS metagenome assembly OJMO01 (sample SAMEA2452129, study PRJEB22498) | human gut metagenome | biome: human feces; feature: human gut; material: feces | place: Australia | collected 2012 | reverse complement strand
ATTTAGAAAATAATCCATATCCAGCAGGTCTTCCTCGCTCATATGGCGAATGTCCTCGGATGTCATACCTTCTGGGGGATTTGAAATATATTTTTCGCGTAGCTCTTTGATATTCTTTTTCATGGTAGGGTTCCTCCTTTATATGAGGATTATAGCATAAAAAGAAGTGGTCATGCAGAAGAACGCTTTCCACGGGAGCGGGACATTGCTTTCTCGTATAATTCTTCAAGAGGTACGCGGCGATGGTTATGATATATTTCTAGGATCACCATCTGTTGTTTACAATGAGGACAGATCAGAGGATCATAGCCAAAAGAAGAAAGGATCGCAGTACGCCACCGGTTAAAACAACGGAAAGTATGCCGTTTTTCTTTCGAAATAGCGAGATGGAGTTTTTTATCAATGGAACGATGTCTGGCATAAAGGCCGCCATAACGGATCATCTTGAAATGTTTTTCAGGGATGTGCCGGATAAGGCGTTTGATAAAATCCATGACAGGAATGGTTTCTTGAACGTATTGATCTGATCATCTTCGTGACGATTGTAATGGAAAGAGACAAGATCACCGGTATAAGAATCGACCCTGGAAGTGGCAATGACAGGGCGACCAAGATACCGGCCAATATATTTGGTAACAGTCTTAGGGTCACAACGGTTGGGTTTGGCATAAACATAAAAACCCTGTTGGTGTTCACGATAACATTTCGCCTTCACTTTTTTGAAGGAAGACCCGATTTTGGATTCCATTTCATTAAGCAGAGCCGTGCGAAAAGCATTGCGTAAAAAAGTGTAGTCAAAGTGTTTGACATTACGCCAAAAACCGTCATCGCTGTATCCGCCTTCAGATATGAGGCAGTGGATATGCGGATTCCATTTCAAATCTCTGCCAAATGTATGTAAAACCATAATAAAACCGGGCGTGAAGTTTTTGGACTTATTCATTTTGTAGAACATACGAGAGATCACGCTGTTTACAGAGTGGAACAGACAATCGAGCAGAGAACGATCTTTGAGAAAGAATTCACGAAGATTTTCATCGATTGTGAAAACACAATGACGGTGTGTGCAGTTAAGAAGCTTAAAGGCCATACGGGTAGAACGTTCCTGGGAATACTTCACACCGCAAGTAGGGCAGAAGCGGCTTTTGCAGCGGAAGGGAACAAATTTCATGTTGTGGCAAGTGGTGCAGACATACATGGCACCGCCAAAAGAAGGATCGCCACAATTCAGCATTTTATCGATATTTTCCATCTCAGAATCTCTGGGATGGAGGGTATATTTGATTTCCTCATAATAGTCAGTAAAGATTCTTTGCAAGATATTCATAAGTCTATTATGCAGGAAAAGAGGAGAAAAAGAAACCCCAACCCCTCAAGATGAGGGCACTGAAAAACCTACCTCTTTAAATTTCAAATTTTATATTCTTTCTATTGCTGATTTCTTGTCTTGCATGCGGATTCTTTTTATTTTTCACTTATCAGCTTAATAATTCTCTTGAGATTTACTGCAAATATAGCCATAGCTCCCTGCATTTCTATGCCAATAAGACCTGATGATGACGCAACGTCATAACCATGCCTATGTTTTAATTCACTATTTCTTGCCTCTATTTTATAGCGTTCTTTCGCCATTTCTTTGAAATGTTCAATTTCTTGAAATTGATCCTGCTCACTATGCGAATCACAAATCAGTGTTTCTGTGTAGGTTTTCCTTTTTGCTCCTTCTTTATAACAACCCGCCTTATAAAGACATCTTTTACATTTTTCTATATCGAAAAAGTATGTCATTCGAGGATTCTTTCCTGCTTTTTTTCGCTTATCAAGATATTTATGAATTGCCAGATGTCCTGCTTTGCATTGATACATTCTGGCATCTTTATTAAATTCGAATTCATCTGGCTTTATACGATTCCCTTGGGTAACAATACTGTTTAACCGGGAGATAAGTTCATAATGATTATCCTTTGCAGCATCAACGTTTTCCTTACTTGAATAGGCTTTGTCACCAATCACAGTTTCAACTTTCATTCCCGCAGCTCTGCTTTTCCGAACCAAAGCTGGCAATTCTTTTCCGTCTGTTTTTTCACCACTGGTAATGGTCGCAGCTGTAATAATTCGTCTTTGAAATCAACATATCCAACAGATTCATATCTTTCAAACGTAGTTTACGAAATTTTGTCAAAGAACTGGGATTAATAACAGTTTCTTCTGGTGCCATATCCAAAAAGTATTTAAATGACATATCATACTTAGAACGTTCTACGACATCAACATCAGATAAATCATAGATAGCTTTTAAAAGCAAGTACTTAAACATTCGAATAGGCGGAACTGCATTACGTCCATTATCAAGACAATATTTATCAAGCAATTCATCATAAATAAATTCAAAATCAACCAGTTCTTTTATCTGACGAAGCAGGTTGTCTTTTGGAACCACCAGTTCATATATTTCCATATAAGGACTAAGTACTAATTTCTGCTGTTGTTCAATCATAAAAACACCGCCTATACTTGATATCTATATTATATCAAACATAGGCGGTACTATCTACTTTTTCAGTGCCCTCGATTGAGGGGCAGGGGAGTTGAATAGGCGAAGCCTATTTTTTATGAAATTATTCGGCTGCGTTATCTTTTACTTCTGCAAGCATATAAGGATTATATTTACTTTTACGCTTAAATATAATATAATTTAAGCACAAAAGGAAATACCGAGGATAAGGAGGACAACTATGTCAACATCAGATATTTTGGAATCGCTAATTGAAAAAGACAATGGATATTTGATTACATCGAAGGCCGTTGAATCAGGTGTATCAAAGCCATCTGTCTCAAAATACGTCAGAGAGCATGATATGGAAAAAGTGGCACATGGCATTTATATCTTAGATAATGTGTGGCCAGATGAGTTGTTTGTACTTCAGCAACGAAATAAGAATATTATTTATTCGGGCGAGACCGCCCTTTATTTGCATGGTCTTATCGACAGAGAATACAGTCATATTTGTTTCACTGTTCCTACCGGATATAATGCTACACATATCAAAAAGAAAAACAAAGAAGTTCATTATGCAAACCCAGAGATTCTTGATATGGGGACCTGTGAAATCCCGTCAAGCAGCGGTAATTTGGTTAAAGTATATGACAAGGAAAGATGTATTTGTGATTTGATTAAAGATCGAAAGAAATATGAAATTCAGTTATATCAGACAGCAATCAAGGAATATATGTCCTCGAAGGAAAAGAATCTATCAAGATTGATTGAGTATGCGGTTAAACTTGGAGTAAGGGATGAAGTGATGATGTATGTGGAGGTAATGGTATGATTCATACAGCGAAACAACTTAAAGACAAAGTAAAAAACATGTCCGGCGGGAATAGTGAAGTTTTGTCGTATAATCTTGAAACTCTTCTTGCGGAAAAGATGCAGACGATTTTGGCAAGAGGACTTGCGAATACCAGAATGAAGAATTTTAATATTTAAGAGTTTGTTTTATAGGCAATGTTAGCAGATATGAGCTGATTTACAAATATTACTGCAAATATTGCTCAAGGCAGCATGCAAGGGAGATGGAAAAATCAGAGTGATTTTTTTCGTAGGAAGATTAATATCGCTTATTTTTATATTTTATTTGCAAAGTCATATTCTCTCAGCAAAGTTTATGGATTTGAGAGAGATAAAACGTATAAAAGGTGGATCGCTATTGACGAAAATATAGTAAAAGTGTATACTGATTTTATAACATGCTTTGTATTTTTGGGTAAAATATACAAAAGTGATCAGTTCCAAGGAAGGGAGAATAAAAATATGAAGAATATGAAGGTAAGAACCAAGCTAAATCTGATACTGGTTCTGGTTATTTTACTTGTGGCTCTTGGGAGTGTTGTTTCCTTCAAGGATTTGGAAGATGTGAAAGATAAAGCATTGGAGACAATGGATGCATCATCCCGTCAGAGTTATGATGATTCAATTAAAGAGCAGGTGGGCGTGGTTATTTCCCTGTTGTCGGAGATTAATGACGCATATAAAGCGGGAACTTATACGCTGGATGAAGCCAAGAAAATTGCAGCGGATGAGGTTCGGCAGATGCGTTACGGAGAGACAGGTTACTTTTGGATTGATCAGTCAGATGGAACAAATGTAGTTCTGCTTGGCAGCGATACCGAGGGAACGAACCGTATGGAGACAGAGGATGCAAAAGGATACAAGATGGTGAAAGAAATCATACGTGTAGCAGTGGAAGATGGTGGAGGATACACAGATTATGTATTTCCTAAAGAAGGAGAGACTAAACCTTCACCGAAGCGTTCCTACAGTGAGTATTTTGAACCATTTGACTGGGTGGTCGGTACAGGAAATTATACCGATTATATTGATACTGCCATTGAAAAGCAGGACAAGGTATTTTCCAGCTATGCAATGAAAAAGGCAATCACACTGATTGGGGCATGTGTTGCAATGCTTGTGGTTGTTGCAGTGCTTGTTTTCATGATCGCACAGGATATTACAAAGTCACTAAAGAAAGTTGTAGCAGAGATTGAAGTGATTGCAGGTGGTAATTTTGCGCATAGAATGCAGGACAATATGATGAAACGGAAAGATGATTTCGGACAGCTGGCAGGAACACTTGAGACAATGAGGGAATCAATATGCGGATTGCTTTCCCAGGTAAAGATAGAGGCAGCAAATATTGATACAGTTGTGGAAGCGATGGATAGCAGTATATCAAATCTGAATGGGGAAATTGAGGATGTGTCTGCGACAACCGAGCAGCTTGCTGCAAGTACTGAAGAAACTGCCGCATCGACAGAACAGATCAACAGTATGACTCAGCAGATTGATGGTGCAGCGAAAGAGATTGCGATACGTGCACAGGATGGGGCTACGGAAGCAGAAGAAATTCATAAGAGGGCAGCACAGACGAAGGAAGCAACGGTGGAGAATCGACAGAAAGTTCAGACGATGCTCGGAGAAATCAGGGGAAGGCTGGAGCAGGCACTTGAAGAGGCAAAGGTTGTGGAACAGATCGGCGTGCTTGCTGATTCTATCCTTGCGATTACCGGACAGACTAATCTGCTTGCACTGAATGCATCCATTGAGGCAGCACGTGCTGGCGAGGCCGGAAAGGGATTTGCAGTTGTTGCAGAGGAAATCCGGGTATTGGCAGAGCAGTCTAAAGATGCCGTGGCAAATATTCAGGCCGTGACGGAAAATGTGGATAATGCAGTAGCAAATCTTGCAAATGACTCTAATCATCTGTTGGATTTTGTAGATACAGATATTGTGAAGAGTTTTGGCGATTTTGAGAAAATGGCAGATGATTATAATATGGATGCATCTAAAATTAATGATCTGGTATCGGATTTTAGTGCAACCTCAGAAGAATTGGTAGCATCAATTTCCAATATTACAGAGGCGATTGAAGGAATTACCTCCGCATCAAATGACAGTGCTGCAGGTACAACAAATATTGCGCAAAAAACCGTTTCTATTGCAGGCGAATCGGCAGAAGTCATGAAAGGTGTTAAGACAGCAGAGGCTTCGGCAGGAGAACTCCGCAAGAATGTAAGCAACTTTGTAATTGAAGAATAAGAAATATATTTACAAGAGGAATTCGTATCAGGTTCACTTGCCTGCAAGCATGCATCGATGATACCTTTTGCCCCTTTAATCATATTATTACACGAAAAAGATATAGGTTCGCCTGTATCTTTTTTTGTGTAATGTATATTAAGATGCTATTAAACAGTATTAGGATAGTAAAAATTTCCTATTTTAGGAAAGCTTATTGGAAAGAAAAGCAGGTTTGTCATTTTCAAATTTTTCATGGCAATCTAAAAAATATCTGCCAAAGAAAGCTGTTTATATGGTATCATAAGTATCAGGATACAGATAGATGAAAGGCTAAATATGAAAAATGAAATTTTATTAATTAATGTACTTATTGAGACATATATGGTGGAAATATACCTGGACAGAAGGGAGTAAATAATGGTAAAGAAGATAATGCGTGATCCACTGTTTCTTGCACAGAAATCAGAGGATGCTACAGAAGATGATAAACAGGTGGTTACGGATTTACTTGACACATTGAAAGCAAATCTTGACCATTGTGTTGGAATGGCAGCTAACATGATTGGTGTGAAAAAGAATATCATAGTGGTTGCGGCCGGACCATTCCAGTTTGCCATGATTAATCCGGTGATTACCGGAAAATCAGGGGCTTTTCAGACGGAGGAAGGCTGTCTTTCGCTGGATGGTGTGAGACCATGCACAAGATATAAAGAGATTGAAGTGGATTATCTCGACCAGAATTTCAAAAAGAAACATGGCAAATACACAGGCTGGACAGCACAGATAATTCAGCATGAGGTGGACCATTGTAATGGGGTGGTAATATGAAGCTAAAGAACATATTAATAGTAGTGGACAATATCGAAGAGTCAATCCACTTCTATAACGAACTGTTTGGCCTTAATGTGATTTCGAGACAGGTGCTAAGTAATGACTGCTTAACAACACGCTAAAATTTATGCGTTGTTGATAAGCTGTCATTAAATAGAATGACCAGTGCCGTTTCAAATAATTTTTAAAGTGAATTGATTTCTTTCTCTAATTGGCGAACTGATTCCATAATAGTATTGAAGCTTGGAATATCGCCATATAACATTTCTTTCATGGCTTCATAATCACTGTTCAGGGCAGGAAAGCGGTATTCCGGTGGAATCAGCTTTAAGGTGCCGGGAGTTGCTTCTGGATACTTAGCCCATGCTCTTGGATAAAATTTCATTTTAAAATCAACGACCGTTTTCAGAAGATCTATGTGAGAAAAAGCAACATCTTTTACTGGGGTCTGAGCCATTCTATAGAGATCATAGTAATGTCTGGAATATCGTTGTGGCATATCCAGATGCTCCGGTCTGTTGGCTTCGTGATGAAGAATTGTTGCCTTTTCCCAAAAGGTACGTTCTGGTGAAACAGTAAGAATTTCAGTATTTTTCTGCTCAAAGATTTTTGGGTAGTATACAGCTGTATACGGTTCAATGCTTGCAAGCTTAGCAGGGGTCCAGGCTGCTAATGCTCCGATTTCCAGGCGTATTACCTTTAGGGTGGAAGGATTTGTGAACAGATTTGGATAAGCAAAAATAACAGTCTGTTTGTCATTCTCATCTATGTAAATATTAGTGTCACACCCCAATTCTAATGACAGTTCTTTTTTTATGGTAGGACAGAACTGTTCTGCAAGAAAAATCTCAGCCCGGTTATCAGCTTCTTTATTAAATGCATCTTGTTTTGTATTGGAGCGTTTTTCCCAGGGCTCCAGTATTCCATAACCCAGTACGCGCCAGTCAAGGATCAAATCAATGTCTTCTGAAAAACGGCTGATCAGATTAAATGCTTTTGAAAGGCTTGTTCCACCCTTAAAAGTGATGGAGTCTTTCCATGGACAGCGGTGAAATAAATAATCCAGGGTAAAGCATACCCAGAAGTCTTTTTCTACAATAGCATCATTTAAGCCCATTTTATCAGCGGTATTTCGGAAAAGTTCTCTTCTGTCATCATCTGACAGACATGCAATTTTTCTCATAGTGTATTACCTCCGCATATTTGTCGTATTGTATCATAAACCCAGTCGGTGGATTCCGTTGCTTCTTTCAGACAGGTCTGTTTTTCGGATAAAGAGAGTTTTGTTGAAAGAGTCTGGATAACTTCCGGGGTTACATTTTTTTTCCCTAATGTTTTCAATGCCTGAATTACCAGACTTGTCATATGGGACAGACCGGTAATTTCTTTATTAGTTCGGTGTTTGAATTCGAGCTTTGTAGAATTCCATTCATAGGTTTTATAAGGTCCGTCACTGATATAGGACCAGACCGCCGCTACCTGAGTGGAAAGTCCAAGTAAATTAAGGGCAGTGTTCCCGCATGGAGCGATGGTCCAATGATAACTGCGGGCTAATGCCTGTGCAACGGCAGCAGGATCAGCAGCTACATATTCATCGAGTAATTTACTGTATTTTGGTTTTTCATAAATCCCATTTATAATTCTGCGGAGAATACCAACTTTTGTCAGGCGATTAAGATTACGTCTGATAGTTTCTGTATCTGCAATATCAGCAAAATCAGAATTCACAAAAATGCTTCCTTCAGGTGATTCATGAATTCGTAACTGAATTTGTTTTGAATAACCATTTGCCATAGAAAACCTCCTTTTGTCCTGAATATTATATATTATTCGGGACAAAATTTCAATATAATCAATTAAGATTAAAATCAGTGTTCGGTTTATAAATATTTTGATTCATTGAAAAAAGTCTATTCAGAATATACTTTTTGTCTTTTGTTTTGGAAACGATGGTTACTCTGTGTTTATCTACAATAATTCCTGTAAAGAAGAGTAAACGAAAGGATGCAAAGAAAGTAAAACTTGATTTCTTCAAAAAGCTATTGACTCCTACGTTGCGTAATAGTTTACAATATGCTTATCGAGAGGAGGAAATAACAATGATGGCGGTGAATGAGGTAAGTAAATTAACTGGAGTGAGTATACGCACTCTGCAGTATTATGACACCATTGGACTCTTAAAACCTATTGAATATACAGAGTCAGGTTATAGGTTGTATGACGATACATCCTTGGAAAGGCTGCAACAAATTTTACTGTTTAAAGAATTGGAATTTCCGCTTAAGGAGATTAAAAAGATAATTGATGCCCCTAACTTTGACAGGAACAAAGCATTAGAGCAGCAGATTGAATTGCTTACTATGAAAAAGGAGCATCTTGAAAATCTTATTAGTTTCGCTCGAGGAATAAAAGGAATAGGAGTGAAATATATGGATTTTAAAGTATTTGATACAACAAAGATTGATGAGTATTCTAAACGAGCAAAAGAACAATGGGGACAAACCTCTGAGTACAAGGAGTTTGAAGAGAAAACAAAGAACTGGACGAAAGATGATGAAGCTACCGTTGCAAATGAGTTTATGCAATTATTTGTTGAATTCGGACAGATGAAAGAAATGGATCCAGCAGATGAACAGGTGCAGGTGCATGTAAGAAAACTTCAGGATTACATTACGGATCATTTTTATACATGTTCTGATAAGATTTTAAGCGGCCTTAGAAGAATGTATGCCGGTGGAGGAGAACTTACGGAAAATATCGATGATGTTGGAGGAGTAGGCACAGCAGAGTTTGTAAGTAAAGCCATTGATACATTTTATATTAGTAGAAAATAAAATTTCAATGGTACATTGATGAGATAAGTATAAGTGTAAAGGTGGGAGTAGTAGCTTCCACCCTTTTCAATCGAAGAAGCTCGGAGTAAATTATAGTCAAAAAACAATCGACATCCGACTTCGCACACATTGTTCATTAAAACCTATTCTGCATTTCTGAATTGAGAAGGAGTAATACACTCGTTTCTTTTAAAAATTTTACAAAAGTAGCTGCTGTCACAGAAGCCTGTTTCTTCAGCTATTTGTTCGATAGTTTGCTGTGTTTCCGTCAGAAGTATTTTAGCGGCCTGTATCTTACGCTTTGTGATGTATTCCATTGGTCTGCAGTTCAAAGTCTGTCTGAATAATCTACACAAATGTTGTGAAGAAACACCTGCGGATTCACTTATGGAATTAAGGTCGAGTTGTTTCGTATAATTTTCATCAATGTAAGCGATTGCTTTTGTTAGCGCAGGACTTATTTGTACACTGCCTTTTCCTATTGTCGCAAGGCGACTCAGTTCAATAAAAAGCTGTATAAATAACCGGATGCTCTGAAATTTCCATCAACCCTGTCAGACAGGAGAGCCTCGTGCATACATCTGAAACAGTGATCAAGATATGTTATTTCTTTCTTGGAAAGTGGGAAGATTTTAGGTTTGTCAAAGCCGAGGGCTTTAAGCATTTCGGTACAGGAGTCTCCGGAAGGCTTTATCCAATGTGTATCCCATGAATCGTCTGTCGAATAATACTCATGCGGACAGCCGGCAGGAATAAAGAAAGCAGTATACGGATTTATTATATGCTTCTCATCATTTATGATAAGAATGCCGCTGCCTTTTGTACAATAAAGAGCCTTGGCATAATTATCACCGTTTTCGCAAATGACATGATATTGCCATTCGTTGAGCCCTACGCTCACCAGATAAACAGGAAGACAACCCTCTTTTCCTATTATCGGATAGTCGGAAAATTTCATAAATATCTCACTAATCATGCTAAAATTGTTATATTGTAATAATATCATTCATTGACCACGCCTGTCAACAAGCATTATAATCTATTAAAAATTAAAAAATCAAAGGGGTGGTTATTTGAGAACAATCAGGGAATTCAACAATTTTTGGAAATTTACCAAGCTTCAGGATGAAATAGGCATATCAAAAAAAGATGCTATTTCTCCTGAGTATGTGGATACGTCATGGCAGTTTGTTGTGCTGCCGCATACATATAATTCAGAGGACGGCGCAGGCAAGACTATGGATATCAGCGAAAACAGAGGTGATTACTACCATGGGTCTGTATGTTACCGTAGAAGTCTGGTTCTGAGTTCTGAAGAATGTGAAGGAAAAGAGGTCTATCTGGAATTTGAAGGCGCAAATACTGTTGCGGAAGTCTATATAAATGGCAGATTTGTAGGGAAGCATAGTGGGGGATATTCTGCTTTCAGGTTCAATTTAACGGACTATATATGTGCTGACAAAGATAACCTGATAGCTGTAATCGTATCCAATGCTCCAACCAACTATATTGCACCGATAGCTGATCAGGGTGATTTTACCAAAATGGGCGGCTTGTATAGGGGAGTCAAACTGATTATAGTTGATCCCGTTCATATTGCCCTGAATGACAGTGGCTCCTGCGGGGTATATATAATGCCGCACAATATTTCGGAATCTGCTGCAAATATAAACATGCTTGTCAAACTGGATAAAGCCGAAATTGCAGAAGCTAAGGCTAAAATATTTGATCCGCAGGGGAAACTTGTGGAGGAGCTTTTTGGCAGAGCAGACAAAGACAGGATAATGCTTTCAGGTGAAATTAACTGTCCGAAGTTATGGAACGGAGTAAACGATCCAGCCCTTTACCGTGCAGATATAACCTTATTTTATGACGGAAAACCTGTTGATGCTGTTGAACAAAAGTTTGGAATACGCTCATATCAGATAGACGCAGATAAAGGTTTTTTTCTCAATGGAAAATCATATCCGCTCCATGGTGTGAACTATCATCAGGACAGCTGTGAATCAGGCTGGGCAATGAGCGATGCTCAGCGTGAACGTGATTATCATATCATTCGTGATATGGGGTGTACCGCTGTAAGAATGGCTCATTACCAGCATTGTAACCATGAATATTCCTTATGTGACAGACTTGGCCTGTGCGTATGGACGGAAATAGGTATCATCAATAAAATGTCTGATGACGAAAGCGATACTCATGTCCTCTCAAACGGCTTTGCCGATAATGCAAAGCAACAGCTTCGTGAGCTTATAAGACAGAATTATAATCACCCGTCCATTATTGTCTGGGGCTTGTCTAATGAGCTTCATCAGATGACCGATGAAATATTCGAGCTTTACAATGAGCTTTATGAAATTGCCTGTGAAGAGGATGATACAAGGCTGAAAACCTTTGCCGATAATCAGTTTTATGGAAGATTTTTAGAGCTCCC
>OJMO01002039.1_pt1 | contig 11722 bp, 10 predicted proteins | sample 1597241 | NCBI WGS metagenome assembly OJMO01 (sample SAMEA2452129, study PRJEB22498) | human gut metagenome | biome: human feces; feature: human gut; material: feces | place: Australia | collected 2012 | reverse complement strand
CAAGAGCAATTAACCTACGCTCATTTCCAATAAATTACACTCTTTTCGTAACTTCCTATTGCAAAATTAGATGGAATATCTCGGATTCCAGCAACGCATCCATAGACAAAGCATTTAACCAAACAACTGTTTTTCAGCACATTGTGATTCCACGAGGTGGACAAATGAACATTCAGAAGGAGATACTGCCACATCAACGACATCTCTTTCCTTGCCCTCAAAGGCTGTCACGAAGAGCGACCGTGCATGGAACATGAATAAAAAAAGTGGTAATTTTTCGTTAATAGCGTCAAATTTAGTCATGTTTTTCACGTTAATAACAAGACTTTTTGTAACTTTGCTCCATCAAAAGCTATAGACATGGTAATTGGTAATGAAGTAAAGAAGAAGATAGCAGACACTCCCGAAGGTGTTGTTCTCACCATTGGCGACTTCAACGTGCCCATGCAATATCAGGGAGCATTGGTCAAGGCACTCAACAGATTGACCAAACAAGGTACTCTGCAAAGGCTATCCAAGGGGAAGTACTATAAGCCACGAAAGACCATCTTTGGAACTTTGAAGCCAGTTCCAGAAGAAATCACAAAGGATTTCTTGGAAAAGAATGGAAAGTTGGTCGGTTATATCACAGGAAACAGTGCGTTCGCATCAATGGGACTGACTACACAAATCACCTCTTCGATTTTGATAGGTACGAATCGCTATCGCAATCCTCTGACCAGAGGGGATTATGTCATCTCTTTCTTGCAGCAGCGCAACCCTATCACAGAAGAAAACATTCCTCTTCTGAGGATTCTTGATGCTTTGAAGTTTATCAAGGAAATACCAGCAAGTAGTCCTGATAGTATAGTGGTCCAACTGGGCAATATCATCTGTACTCTTTCCAAAGCGGAACAAAAAAGGTTGGTGGAACTGGCGGAGAACTACACGTCATACGTAAGAGCGCTTCTGGGGGCTATCATGGAACAGAACAACCTTGATACAGAATCCCTGAAGAAAAGTCTTAATGGCACTACAAATTATAAGCTGCCCATCTCTGAGCAGGCATTACCTAACAAGAAAAACTGGAATATCTTATGAGATTACACGAGAACAAACAACTGTTTGCCGATGCCATCAACGCGGCATCTCGTCCGAAGAATGAGGGTGGACTCGGCATCAAAAGCATCTTCATCGAGAAGGATTACTGGATTTGCCGTTCACTGAAGTTGATGGCAGAAGGTGACAAAGACGGTAAGGCTGTGTTCAAAGGCTTATGTGTAGCTACACATAAGCCCTTTAGAGACGGGAAGCACTATGCAGTTCTGAATGACTGCCAGTCAACCGATCTCAGAAAACTTGAGTCCCACAGGAACGCATCCTTTGCAAGCATCAATATTGCCAAGGTTGCCTGCAAGGGACTGGGACTACCATTCTCAATATCCTCTTGCAAGTCGATTATCCATAACGCCTATATGCTCAACAGATTTATTTGCGTGTCCGGTCTGCGACCGGACCCACAAGTTATTGACAAACTTTTCAAAGAACTGGTTTTATTTACTGCCAGGGCCGCTTAGGCACTGGAAAAATTAACGAACTATTGTTAAATTGAAAAACTCAGATAATTCAGAAGTCTATGACGTGGGAGACCGGAGGCTTACCGATTATCTGCACAACAAGTTCGACTCGACCGAAGCGATTCTTGCGGAAATGAGGACCATAAGGTGCATCGAACACACCGGGAGAATGAAGTTCATAACGCCGTTTATAGGTGCGCAAGTGGAAATCTGCAAGGCCTTCGGCTTTGACATCCCGGACGGATGCGCTCCCGTATATGTATCAAAGGCCAAGCCTACAGTCAGGAAACGGGGACGCCAACCAAAGCCGAAAACGGAAAAACAGCCTTATTAGTACATATTATTGTAAAACTCAGATATTCTATTGACGTGCAGAGATTTCGCAAAGACTCCATCAGTGCTCTACAAATAGAACCATACATTAACTGTACATTAGGGACTATCGCGAAATTGTAAAAGTTCTTTGAAAATTTATAACAAATTGATTGATAAATTGTTAGAAATTTTGTATCCTTGATATGAGGAATAAAAATTCCTCCGAACGCCGTAGGAAAGTGAATTTCGGAGGAATCGAACTAAAAGTTTGTATGACGAAGGTACGAAAATTTGCTGAGATTACACCAAATCTCCCTTTCTCGGAGTTCAATTTTTATGAACTTTACAGAGAGACTTTTGAAAAGAGTGAACTGGGCAGGATGAAGAAGCTCCTCCCTTTGCGTGAGATGGCCGAGATCTTCGGGCTGGTGCGCAAGAGCATGATGCCCAAGCGTGGACGGAAGTCCTACTTCACCCCAGAGGGGAAAGTGGCGCTGATGTTCCTGAAGATGAAGACGCACATGAGTTTTCCGAAGTTGATGGAGGAGTTGAACGGAAACATTCACTACCAGATGTTCTGTGACATCCTGATTGATCCGACGCATCCTCTGACGAACTACAAATTGTTGGATGACATCGCTGCGGAACTGGCCGGAAGCCTGAAGATCCAGGAATTGCAGAACTTGCTGTCGGCGGCATGGAAGCCTTACATGAAGAATCTGGACACGATGTTCACGGATGCTACTTGCTATGAGAGCGAGATGCGCTATCCGACCGATCAGAAACTGCTCTGGGAGTGCGTGGAGAAAGGATATGAGCTGATGTGTGCCGCTAGTCAGAAGTTGGGGATCCACCGTCCGCGGACGAAGTACCTGGATGTTGAGAAGGCCAACCTGACGTACCGCAAGCAGCGGAAGCACACGAAAAGTCAGACCAGAAAGATAACGCGTCGGCTGCTGGACTTGCTGGGGAAGATACTGAAGGAGACTCGGAAGATGGAACGTGAGCATGAAGGAGTTAAACTGTTCACGGACCGAGAGAGACAGACGTTTGACATCATCACGAAGGTGTACCGTCAGCAGCACAACCACTTTCGGAGCGGAGATTCCCGCGAAAGCATTCCGGACAGGATAGTGAGTGTGAACAAGCCTTACGTGAGGCCAATCGTGAGAGGCAAGGAAGTGAAGAGTGTTGAGTTTGGGGCCAAGTGCGACAATATCCAGGTGGATGGGATATCGTTCATTGAAAAGTTGTCCTTCAACGCCTTCAACGAGGGGACAAGACTGACACACTGCATCAAGATGCATAAGCGGCTGTTCGGAGTAGATGTGAAGAAGATAGGCGGTGATGCGAGTTATGCCGGAAATGCCAACCGTGAGATGTGCACAAGTAATGGCATCCAGACATCCTTTGTCCAGAAAGGCAAGCGAGCGAAGGAGAAACGGGAAAAGGACTTTGTGAGACAGGAACTTGCGCGAGTTCGCGCCACGGCGATGGAGGGATCGTTCGGAACGCAGAAGGAGCATTACTCCTTGCGACGGGTCAAGGCTAGGAAGAAGGAGACAGAGATCCTGTACATCTTCTTCGGCATTCACACGGCGAATGTAGTGCTGCTGGCAGAGAGGCTGATGGAGCAACAACTGGCGGAAGCCGCATAGTTGAAAAGCTAAACGGTCCCAAGCGGAGTCCTCGAAAGAGAACTCCTGGCTGGTGATAGAAATATAACGCGAAATCCAGGCGATGAAGCCCGGACCAAGCGGAAAATGATATAAAACGACGAGTTGGATGCGGCAGCAAACATGGGATGGCTCCCGACCGGCTCAAATTGAAAACATTAAACGACAATCCCTACATTATAGATAATCATTCAGCATACCTTCAATTTTGGTTGCGCTAACGCGAAATTCACTCATTTCTTCATCTGAAATACTTTTTGCGTGAGCGTCTGCTCTATACTTATTAATATTGTTCATATAAGTATTGAATCTTTGCTGGTCTTTTTCAAATATATTCTGAAACAAGTTCCAGTGCTTTGAGATAACTTTTCGTAGATCTTCCCAGTATATCTCTGACTTATTTGGATCAAAAATATCTTTTAGAGAGAACGTGTAATACTTTTGCTCTCTAGGCGATCCCATAATGCTCAACACACTTTTTTTCGCCTCTTGTGGCCCTAATTGCGCTTGAAGAATAGTCCTAACAACAAGACGTAACTGCGGTTCAATTCGATTCCTCCTATCAGATATCTCTTTAATTTTTTCATCATTGGTTAATCCAATCTTTACATACTTATTTTTTGATTCAAGGTATCTTTTAATTGCTTCAATCTTAAAAGTATATGTTCCATTGTTCTCATCTAAAATATTATACCCAATAAGGTGGCTCGTATATTCTTTGGATAACTGAGCGAATTCGTTAAACTGTTTTACGTCTCCGATAGAAAGCATGGTAAGCATCTCATATTCATCAGGGTAGTACTCTTTTAATACGTTGATAACCATTTCGATATAGCTGCTGTTATCCCTTTCAAATTCATTCTTGGACGTTTCATAAATCGCCTTATCTACACGTGCCGGGCGCTCTTGTTTTACTATACTATGAATCTTGCTGCAGACAAGTCGAATCAAGAACGGATGCCCACCAAAATCCTCAGTTAACTTTCCAAAGAGAATCTCATCAAATCTTAAGCCCATGATTCCACCTAATTTGCTCACCATTTCTTTTGTTTGGGTAACATCAAACGAACGAATAAATTGGTAAGGAATTTGGCTAAAAATAGGGTTATCGGTTCCGTTGATTGAAGGTATTTCTACACATTTGGGGTTAGTACCTACGATTAGATATGTAAATAAACCTTGATTGCTTTGAAAGGCGGAGCGGATTGATTGCCAGAAGAATAATGAATCATTATCATTTTTCCAATGTTCACTGGGGGAAACACCAAATGTTATATGCTCTATCTCGTCAAATATTATTAGAATTCTTCCTTTCTGCTTTTTTTGTAGAGCAACAATATCTTTTGAGAAAAGGCGAGCAGCATTTTCCTCTGTGTATTCCTTGAGGTTATGAACCTTGCACTCGAGTTTGTTTTCGATTTTAAATCTATCAATAATTAGCCAAAGAGCATAATTCCATCGAGATTTATGAAATGAGGGATTCTGACAATCAATGTAAACAGAGGAATCATTGCCATTCTGCAATACTCGTTGAACGCCAAATACAATGGAGGTTTTTCCTGTTTTTCGTAAACCGAATAATCCGGAATTTTCGTTGCTATTATGACGGTTTACTATGTCATGAACCAGATCTTTCCGACCAAAGAAATAGAAATCCTTAGTCAAAGGATTCTGAAAGGAGAACAAATCTCTCGAATAAAAAAACTCTTTAAACCTATTTCTTAAAAAGAATGTATCTGTATAATCTATAATTTCCTTATATGAGAATGGGACAATGACTTGACACTCTTGATCTGTCTTTAGCAATTCTCTAAGAGTCCTTTGGACGTTATCGTCTTTTGACAACAACATCGTAATTGACTTTTCTATACGAAATTCAGAATTGTTTCGATAAACTTCATCGTATACGTCAAGAACTCTTGGCTCAAAAGAGGCATAGCTGCTTAAACATGCAACAATCTCAAGTTCAAAATTGAATAATTCACTAAACTTCTCGGTTGGTTTTAGCAGTAGATACTTGTACTCACTTTTCTGGCCTAATGAAACAACGCCACATCTTGTGACATACCACTCTGTAGCTATCTTATTTACGATGGTTTTCTCTTCCGTTGTGAAAATGGAGAGGTCGATGAGAGGGTGTTTCCCTGGTTTAACTGTATTCATCTCGAATCTGGTTTATCTATTAGTGTTAATGCAAAAATAGTGGTGCTTTAATGGCGTTTTGAAAACAAATAATTATGCTGAGTGCCAATATTAAATAAAGAATACTAATTTAGTTAACCGGTCTTTATGAATTAGTCCTTCAGTTTTGAAAGGAGTTTATCTCGCACTTTTTCCCATGAAGATTGCGCATCGAAGCTCAGACCGGGACGAAGAAGATCGGTGGTATCGCCGAGGAATTCCGGGTTCAGCATCTTCTCTTCCATATTGAGTACGTACTCCTTGTAGGTGGGGGCGTGGCTGGCCACGAATCGGAGATAACGGTCGTATGCTGTCATTACGCGGTCAAGATCCAATTCGCCGGAAGCAAGAGCCGTATAGACATCGAAGAGGTCGCGTCCTTTCAGCCTCTGGTACAGGGCACGGACTTTTGTGCCGACGAGTTCATCGAGTTCATAGGTGAGAACTTCGCACCTGCCCGTGAACCAATCGTTTCCCACTGAGAATGGCACCCGGACCAGCGGGAAGACGCTGAAATGCTCCTTGCAGTTGATCTCCACCTTTAAGTGAATCTCTCCGGCTCCAACATCGGTCGGTTTTACCTTGAAAAGCAGCGTGTTGTTGTGCTTCTTCTGCTTGACTACCGGCTCGCCGAGCCAGGCGAGGACGTCTCGAAGGTGATCGATGGTTTCCTTAATGGGTTCTGCATTGACTTGAACCAGGTCAATGTCCTCTGAATAGCGAGGCTGCGGATGGAGATACAACTTATGCAGAGCCGTGCCGCCACGGAAGGCAAGGTGCTCCGATAGGAACGGATCGTTGTATATGGAAACCAAAGCCCGGCAGATAATCAGGTCTTGCTCGACAAGGCGCGGAGATGTCCACGGAACGACAGTGCCCCACTGGGTTATAAATGCTCTCTGTATCATAATTCGTCAATCTCTATTTCTTGATTTGCCATCACTTTCCATTTCTTGTCGACCTGTGCACATTCCGCCGAAGCACCAAGCCGAAGGGGTACGGCTTTCGTTTTCAGGCCACCAGATTTCATCAGGCCGAGCAGGTCATCTGCAAGGCTTTCTTCCTCTATGACGTGGTCCAGCAGGTAGCCGAGGGCGGGAGCCGCCTGCAGAAAAGATGCGTCTAGACGGGAGAAGTCCAGCTTCAGGGCCAATTCTTCCAACACTGTTGCTGCGCGAGTGAGTCCACCGACGTGGTCCTGATAGGCAATCAGATCAACGGCTGTCAACTCCGGCGAAGAAACATTCAGCCAACCCGCAGAGACTTCTTTTCTTTCCACGTAATCCATCGGGATCCGCCGACGTTCTGCGTAACGTATGGCATAGCCGTCTCGCTCTTTGTCGCGCAGTACCGGAGGCTCTACCATTACCTGAAAGCCCATCGGGGCCTGGTGTGCCGCTCCGTGCCGCTCAGCGGCACTCAATAGCGCCACGTAATAGGTCCGTCCCAAATGCTGCATCATCCGGTCCAGATACACTTCCTGGGGGACAGCCTTCCATAGCCGGTATTCCTCCGGAACGACGACATAGAAGCCGCGGCAGGGGGAGAAGATACGCCCTTTGGTCACTGCTCGCTGCACGGCAGTATCGATGGCGTGTGGAGTCATATCGGCAAACTCCTTTCTCACGTCTTCTTTGGAGAACGTGTATCGGCCGCTTGGCGCTTGTTTTTCTATCCAGTCAGCAACACTCATATATCAAACGAAATGTTCTATTCGCTCGCAAACATACACAAAAATTGTATAATAACGCAAGCGGATGGAGAAAATTCACTTGTTTTGATTCCAAAAACAAATAGGAAATAACCCAATATAACCCGAAATAACTGAGGCGTGTAGGGATTATAGAAACCCGATTTTGTCCAGTTACAATCGGAATAATACCCGTTTAGTACGGAAAAATCACTTCCCGATGCAGAACGTTTATTTGCCCACGCAAAAAGTAAAATGCATACTATAAATAAATAATTAATTAATATTCAGTATCTTATAAAGTCTCTCCGAAGGACAAAAGTGTATTCGGGGGACAGACTGGGGACTGCATTTTTACAAAGAAACCCATAAAATCTGCAAAAACGCACTTTTTTTAGAATTTTTAGCATATTTGCATTTCGTTGCATTACTACTGATGCGATAAATTTTGGTTTAAAAGTTTAATTCAAGTTCATTGACATTTTGATTTTGAGTGAGTGGGGCTGGAACATCCAGCAGTTCGCGGAGATCAGTCTTGGTAAGGAGCGATGCTCCTACCACCTTTGAGACTTCCGTAATGGTCAGCGGGCTTTTGATCGCAGCTTTCACCCAGGCGAGCAACAGATAAGTGCTGATTGCGACCCAAAGATGGATCTTGACAGCATTCTCCGAGTATCCCCAGAGGGCTTTGATGGTCAGGTTGCCCTTGATCCATTTGAAGCAATTATGTGTAGCTTCTCATAAGTTCTTTTATGACAAGTATATCATTATGCAAAGTAGTGTTGCTTGAAAGGATGCCAACAGACCGACTTTGTGAGTTTTGCGTTGGCTACTAAACATAAATACTTTTCATAACGTTATATTATGAAGGGCATAAGCCCCGAAATTTAATATCAATTGTTATGAAGGAACAAGAAATCCAAACATTGATTGGACAATGCATCGCCTTCTTCCAGGAGAACAACTACTCGCGAAATCGCATTGGCGTGTACAAGGCACTCTGGAGACATGGCATTGTCCCATTCATGGAGGCCAGGGGTCTCAGAAAGTACCAAACAAGCGTAGGCGCAATGTTCATTGAAACTTGTCATCGCAACGGAACCGTCCGTCAGCAGGAACGGGAGAAGATCCGCAGCATCCAGGTGCTTGACGACATGCTGCTGACCGGACATATCCGCAAGCGTTGTCTCACTCCCGTTTATCATCGTCTGGATGGTGAATTGGGAAAGGATATGGAGAAGTTGATACAACGTCTGACCAACCTCCGCCGCAGCAGGACCACCATCGGTGACTATCGTCTTTACTTGAGCGAGTTCTTGCATCATCTTGAAGCGGAGGGTGTCCGTCACAAGGAGAATATTGCTGAAAATCATATCGTGTCCTTCGTCCTTGCCCATCCCACCAATAAGGTAAACATCGTGTCCGCATTGCGTGTGCTGTTCAGGTTCTGGAAGGAGGAAGGACTTCTGGAACGAGACTTCAGCCAGTTCTTCGAGTCGTTCCGCGTCAGGCATCCTGAGCGAGTTCCATCCTTCTTCACAAAGGAAGAGGTGCTGAGGATAGAGAACTCCATAGCCAGGAGTAATGCCGTCGGCAAAAGGAACTATGCGATGACGTTGCTGGCCTCTCGGCTTGGTCTTAGGGCATCCGATATCGCGAACCTTAAGTTTGGCGAAATCGACTGGGACAACAACCTGCTAACGATCACGATGCAGAAGACACGGAAGGTCATTCAGCTGCCGCTTTTAGCTGAGGTTGGAAACTCCATTGTTGACTATCTCAAAAATGGTCGTCCCAAATCAAGTCTTGACCAGGTGTTCCTCTCGAGTCGCGCACCTTACACTGGTGCCACAAAAGCATGTGTATGCGCCGCCATCAATGAAATCATCCTCAAGTCCGGTGTGGATGTACACTTGAAACACCACGGGCCGCATTCGCTTCGTCACTCTTTGGCCAGCGCCATGCTTAGTGAGGAGACAACACTGCCGGTCATATCGGAGTCACTGGGACACCGCCATACGGATACCACCATGGTGTACTTGAAAATCGACATCCCATCGCTGATGAAGTGCGCATTGCCTGTGCCTTCTGTCGCGGAAGGGTTCTACATGCAGAGAGGAGGCGCGTTCTATGAGTGAGATGTTCAACTACAGAAGCGTTCTGGCTCCATATATGAGAAGCCTCATCGAGGTAAAGGCGTCCGCCGGTATCAACGCTCTCCGTATGAAGTGGATACTGAAGGAGTTCGATGACTTCGCCGTATCTGTGAATCTTACCGATCCGCATGTCACGTCCGAGTTCATCTCGATGTGGCGCAAGACCAGGGATGCCGACTGCGACCGGACAATCTATGCCAAGTACTCCGCATGGCACCAGTTGACGACCTTGATGAGCAGGAGAGGATGTCTTTGTCATATCCCACGGTTGCCCAGGCAGCCGCAACGGAACTTTACTCCGTATATCTTCACGAAATCCCAAATTGCCGACATCTTTGCAGCATGTGACGCAAGCCGCCTGTATGATGTCCGTATGGGGACGTCACTCTTCTCCATGCCTGCCTTGCTGAGGATGCTATACGGGACAGGTGCCCGCATCTCCGAAGCCCTGTCCATAGTTAACGAGGACGTGCACCTTGAGAATGGGTACATTCATCTCAGGAAAACCAAGAACGGGACAGACCGCATCGTCCCTATCAGCGAGTCCATGCGCAACGTCCTGTCGGAATATATATCGCACAGGGACAGGATGCCCATTGTCGGAATATCCGCGCCAGACCATACCTTGTTTGTAAAGGGGGACGGCACATCATTCAGCGCCAATGCTGTGTACCAGTTCTTCCGCAAGATGCTCGACAGGTGTGGTATTCCGTTCAAGGGAAATCATCGCGGACCTCGAGTGCACGACCTGCGGCACACATATGCCGTTCACTGTCTGCTCCAGATGGCCCATAATGGTGTTGACCTATACACAGGCCTTCCTATATTGTCCGCCAGTCTGGGACACCATTCACTGTCGGCGACTGAGCAGTATGTCCGCCTGACCTACGCAATGTATCCGGAAATGGAACGCCAGTGCTCCGCGATAAATGCTTTTGTTTATCCTAAACTCTGCAAGGCCTATGACGACAGCGACAGACTTTGCCAAACAACTTAGCCGGTTCCTGTCCGAGTATCTGCCCCACGAACGCAATGTCAGCCCAAACACCTTGTCCGCATATAGGGATGCCTTTGTCCAATATATCGACTATATGCATACCAAAAAGGGTGTCGCTGTAGAGAGACTGTTCCTCAGGCATCTCACTCGGCAAAATGTCGTCGGCTATCTCAATTGGATCCTTGACGAGAGGAATTGCTCCCCGGCCACAAGGAACTACAGGCTGGCAGCCATCCACGCGTTTGTGTCGTTCCTGCAATACAACATTATCGAGCAATCAGAGGAATGGCAGAAGATATTGTCCATAAAGGCCATGAGAACTGAAAAGAAAGCGTTGAACTATCTCTCGCAGGATGGCATCCGCCTGCTTCTCCACCAGCCTGATGTCACGACCTGGCAGGGACGCAGACATCTGGCGATGCTCTCGCTGATGTACGACACCGGAGCGAGGGTTCAGGAGATTGCGGATCTGACCGTTGACTGCGTCCGCATTGATAGCGAGCCTTACACGATAAGGCTCTTCGGGAAGGGACGCAAGGCTCGTGTGGTCCCCATGGTGAAGGAACAGGTGAATCATCTGAGGCTGTATATGGAGGAGAACCATCTTGACAATAGCAACATGTTCGGAACTCCGCTGTTCTTTAACAACAGGCATGAAAAGCTGACACGGGAAGGAGTGGCGTACGTGCTCAAGACTTATGCGGATATGGCCCGAGAAGTCAACCCCTCGCTTATACCGGACCGGCTCAGTTGCCACAGCATCCGGCACAGCAAGGCCATGCACTTGTTGCAATCCGGCGTCAACCTCGTCTATATCAGGGATATACTTGGTCATGTATCTATACAAACAACGGATATCTACGCACGAGCAGACTCAAAAGCAAAACGCGAGGCCTTGGAAAAAGCCTATGTGGATCTCAATCCCGGGGTCAAGTCAGACCGTGTCTGGGAACGAGACAAGAACCTCCGGGAGTGGCTGAAAGGGCTCAATCATTGATATTGTTATGCAAAGTTGAAACGAGAAGTAGCATAGATAACTTGTTGAATATCAATGTGGCTTTGATGTCAACTTTGCATAATGATATGCTTGTCATAAAACAATAGCTCTATTTCCCAACGTTTGCGGTAGATTGCGACAATCTCTTCTACCG
>OJMO01002038.1_pt1 | contig 11724 bp, 7 predicted proteins | sample 1597241 | NCBI WGS metagenome assembly OJMO01 (sample SAMEA2452129, study PRJEB22498) | human gut metagenome | biome: human feces; feature: human gut; material: feces | place: Australia | collected 2012 | reverse complement strand
GCCGCCGGATTCTGACCAATATTTATGTGCATCAGGATCTGCATGAGATGAATCTTTATCCTTGTGCCTACAGCATGACGTTCAATGTGACACAGAAAAAGGGCGAGGATAAGCTGACGCTCAATGCCATTTTAAACCAGAGATCGAACGATGTGCTGACGGCAAACAACTGGAATGTGGCACAGTATGCCCTGCTTGTGCATATGCTGGCACAGGTGTGTGATATGTACGTCGGCGAGCTGGTGCATGTGATCGCAGATGCCCATATTTATGACCGACATATTCCGCTGATCGAGGAACTGATCACAAGAGAAGAGCATCCGGCTCCGAAAGTATGGCTGAACCCGGAGAAAAAAGATTTCTATGAATTTACCGTGGATGATCTGCATGTAGAAGATTACGTAACCGGACCGCAGATCAAACATATACCGGTTGCAGTGTAAAAGCTGGCATGACAGAATACATTTACCGGATAAAAAAGTGTAAAGAATGAGAAAAGAGGAGGATAAGTAAGATGAATTTGATTGCTGCTGTGGATAAGAACTGGGCGATCGGCAAGAACAATGAACTGCTGGTCAGTATTCCGAACGATATGAAGATGTTCCGTCAGATGACAACCGGAAAAGTAGTTGTGATGGGCAGAAAGACACTGGAGAGTTTTCCGAACGGACTGCCGCTCAAAAACAGAGTTAACATTGTCCTGACGAAAAATCAGAATTATCAGGTCAAAGGTGCCATCATCGTGCACAGTGTCGAGGAAGTGCTGGAAGAGCTGAAAAAATATGACAGTGAGGATGTCTATGTGATCGGCGGAGAGCAGATCTACCGTCAGATGCTTCCATACTGCGATACGGCTCATATGACAAAGATTGACCATGCATATGAGGCTGATGCTTATTTTCCAAATTTGGATGAGAAGGAAGAATGGAAAATCACGGCGACGAGCGATGAGCAGACGTATTTTGATCTGGAATATTATTTTGTGAAATATGAAAAACAGGTACAGTGAAGTCAAGTCGAACATACGTGAGACTTGGTATGCGATTTTGGTCAGCTTTGCTGACATTAGGGAGGTCTGATTTATGTACAGAGAACATACAAAAGTGGTAAAGATCGGCAACCGGGTGATCGGAGGCGGAAATCCGATCCTGATCCAGTCTATGACAAATACAAAAACAGAAGATGTGCGGGCAACTGTGGCACAGATCCAGGCTTTGACTGCAGCAGGATGCGATATTATAAGATGTGCAGTTCCGACACAGGAAGCTGCGAGTGCATTGAAAGAGATCAAAAAGCAGATTACGATCCCACTGGTAGCGGATATTCATTTTGACTATAAACTGGCGATCGCGGCGATCGAAAACGGTGCCGACAAGATCCGCATCAACCCGGGAAATATCGGCAGCAGGGAGCGTGTGCAGGCTGTAGTTGATGCGGCCAAAGAGCGAAACATTCCGATTCGTGTCGGTGTAAACAGTGGTTCTCTGGAAAAAGACCTGGTGAAAAAATACGGCGGCGTGACGGCAGAAGGGATCGTGGAGAGTGCCCTGGATAAAGTGCATATGATCGAAGATATGGGCTATGATAATCTTGTGATCAGTATCAAATCCTCGGATGTCATGATGTGTGTCAAAGCACATGAGCTGATCGCAAAACAGACGGATCATCCGCTGCATGTGGGAATCACAGAGGCGGGAACACTGATCAGCGGGAATATCAAATCCGCAATCGGTCTGGGACTGATTTTAAACCAGGGAATCGGGGATACCATCCGTGTTTCTCTGACCGGGGACCCGTTGGAAGAGATTAAATCCGCAAAACTGATTCTTCGTACCCTCGGACTTCGCAAAGGGGGCGTGGAAGTGGTTTCCTGTCCGACCTGCGGAAGAACCCGCATTGATCTGATCGGGCTTGCCAATCAGGTAGAAACGATGGTTTCGGAATTTCCGCTTGATATCAAAGTGGCGGTAATGGGATGTGTGGTAAACGGACCGGGAGAGGCAAAGGAAGCCGATATCGGGATTGCCGGAGGTGTCGGTGAGGGTCTGATTATCAAACATGGAGAAATTTACAAAAAGGTACCGGAAGCAGAACTTCTGCCGGCACTGCGTTATGAATTGGAACATTGGAGTGAAGACTGATGTCAAAAGCATTTCGTGAAGCCTTTCCGACACTGAAACTGGAGGAAGAACTCGAAGGGCTGTTAGATACAACTGAAGTGACAAAAATAAGTGCGAATCATGAACATACTCATATTCGCATTTATTTGCGTGCAAAAAGACTTATTTTCAAAAAAAACATATGGAAACTTGAAAAAGCGATTACCGAACAGATTTTTCAGAACCGGGCCATACAGGTAAAGATCATAGAGTCTTATGAGCTTTCCGAACAGTATACCCCGAAGTCTCTGATAGAGGTGTATAAGGACAGTATTTTAGATGAACTGAATGCCTACAGTGTGCTCGAATACAATCTGTTGCGGACGGCGGACATGGAATTTCCGGAAGAGGACCGGCTGATTCTGACGATGGATGAGACTATTATTGCCAAAACCCGTACGGATGAGATTATCGAATTTTTAGAGAAAGTGATCTGTGAGCGCTGTGGAATGAATCTGAAAATATTTCCACAATACCGGAAACCGCAGGAGAGCAAATACCGGAAAAATTCCGAAGAACAGATGTGGCAGGAATTGTTGCGCGGACGAAGCTGGTTATGGAAGGAAAATCCCAGGAAACGGAAGAAAAAGAGAAAACTGTCGAAACAGAAGAAAAAACAAAGACAATTGCAAAAACGGCAGGAAATCGTGCAGACACTTCAAAAAATGGTACAAATTATGCAAAACCAAAGCAGAAGTTTGAAAAGCGGGGAGAGTTCCGCCGGAAATTCGAGTCGGATAACGGCAAAAAATCCATGAATCCGGATGTAATATACGGAAGAGACTTCGAAGAAGAGAGCATGGAGATTGAGAAGATTGACGGACCGATCGGAGAGGTTGTGATCCGCGGAAAGATTCTGTCGGTAGATACCCGTGAGATCCGCAATGAAAAGACCATCATTATTTTTTCCGTGACGGATTTTACCGATACGATTGTTCTTAAAATTTTTGCGAGAAATGATGATGTACCGGAGCTGTTAAAAGAAATCAGCGGGGGAAAGTTTGTGCGTGTCAAAGGTGTTGCAACCATTGATAAGTTCGACAGTGAACTTACCATCGGTTCTATCGTCGGAATCAAGAAATGCGCCGATTTTACAACGGTCCGTATGGATACCAGCGTAGAAAAACGCATAGAGCTGCACTGCCATACCAAAATGAGTGATATGGATGGCGTTTCAGATGTCAAGGATATTGTAAAGCGTGCCATGAAATGGGGGCATAAGGCGATTGCCATTACCGATCACGGGGATGTGCAGGCGTTCCCGGATGCCAATCATACTGTACCGTCCGATTCGGATTTTAAAGTCATTTACGGCGTGGAGGCATATCTGGTCGATGATTTAAAGGGGATGGTGACGGACAGCCAGAACCAGGATCTGGATGCAGATTATGTGGTATTCGATTTGGAGACAACCGGATTTAGTCCGGAGACCAACCGCATTATAGAGATCGGGGCGGTGAAGGTGCAGAACGGAAAGATCGTGGACAAATTCTCAACGTTTGTCAATCCACAAGTGCCGATTCCGTTTCGGATTGAGCAGCTGACGTCGATCAATGATTCCATGGTGATTGATGCACCTGTCATTGCAGACATTCTTCCAGAATTTATGAAATTCTGCGAGGGATGTGTTATGGTTGCCCATAATGCCGATTTCGATATGAGTTTTATCAAGAAAAACTGCCAGAGGCTGGATATTCCATGCAAGCCGACGATTGTGGATACGGTTGCCCTGGCGCGTGTCCTGCTTCCGAATCTGAACCGTTTTAAGCTGGATACGGTTGCAAAAGCGCTGGGCGTATCCCTGGAAAATCACCATCGTGCAGTGGATGATGCCGGATGTACGGCAGAGATTTTTGTGAAGTTTATTGAGATGCTCCGGGAGCGCGGTATGTCTACCCTGGACGAAGTGAATGCAATGGGAACCTCATCGGTGCAGAATGTACAAAAGATGCCGACTTATCATGCGATCATTCTTGCCACCTGCGATCAGGGGCGGACAAACCTGTATAAGCTGATTTCGCTGGCGCATATCAAATATTATCACCGGCGTCCGAGGATTCCGAAGAGTGAATTTATCAGGTACCGGGATGGACTTCTGATCGGGTCTGCCTGCGAAGCGGGAGAGTTGTACCGGGCAATTTTAAATGGCCGTCCGGAGGAAGAAATTTCTAGACTGGTAAACTTTTATGATTATCTGGAAATCCAGCCGCTCGGAAACAATGCATTCCTTGTAAGAGATGAAGATTCTCCGGTTGCGTCCAATGACGATCTGATTGAGATCAATAAAAAGATTGTCCGGCTCGGTGAACAGTTCCATAAGCCGGTGGTGGCAACCTGTGATGTGCATTTTTTAGATCCGGAGGATGAAATTTACCGGAGAATTATCATGGCAGGGCAGGGATTTAAAGATGCGGATGAGCAGGCTCCCCTTTTTCTGCGGACGACGGAAGAGATGCTGAAAGAATTTGCCTATCTTGGAAGTGAAAAAGCAGAAGAGGTTGTTATTACAAACACAAACCGGATTGCGGATATGTGCGAAAAAATTTCTCCCGTTCGTCCGGATAAGTGTCCGCCGGTCATTGAAAATTCGGACCAGATGCTGCGTGACATCTGTTACAACAAAGCACATAAAATGTATGGAGATCCACTGCCGGAAATTGTGCAGGAACGTTTAGACCGGGAATTAAATTCCATTATCAGCAATGGGTATGCTGTGATGTATATCATTGCGCAGAAGCTGGTTTGGAAATCCAACGAAGACGGCTACCTGGTCGGATCGCGTGGATCGGTCGGAAGTTCTTTCGTTGCGACAATGTCCGGTATTACGGAGGTGAACCCGCTGCATGCGCATTATCTGTGCAAACATTGCCAGTACAGCGATTTTGATTCGGATCTGGTAAAATCTTTTTCCGGCCGAAGCGGATGTGATATGCCGGATAAGCTCTGTCCGCGCTGCGGAAAACCGCTTTCCAAAGAAGGGTTTGATATTCCGTTTGAGACGTTCCTGGGATTTAAGGGAAATAAAGAGCCGGATATCGACCTGAACTTTTCCGGAGAGTACCAGAGTAAGGCACATAAATACACCGAAGTTATCTTCGGGGAGGGACAGACCTTTAAGGCAGGAACGATCGGTACGCTGGCGGATAAGACGGCATTCGGTTATGTCAAAAATTATTATGAAGAGCGCGGCGTACATAAGAGAAACTGTGAAATTGACCGGATCGTACTTGGATGTGTCGGGGTGCGTCGTACTACGGGACAGCATCCGGGTGGTATCGTTGTTCTTCCGATGGGGGAACAGATTTATACATTTACCCCGGTTCAGCATCCGGCAAATGATATGACGGTCGATATTACGACCACACATTTTGATTATCACTCGATTGACCATAATCTGCTGAAACTTGATATTCTCGGACACGATGATCCTACCATGATCCGTATGCTGCAGGATCTGACGGGCGTAGATCCGACGCAGATCCCGCTGGATGATAAGGCTGTCATGTCGCTGTTTCAGGATACTTCCGCACTTGGCATCACGCCGGATGATCTGGTGAACTGTCAGCTGGGGGCATTGGGTATCCCGGAGTTTGGTACAGACTTTGCCATGGGCATGTTAATTGATACACAGCCAAAAGAATTTTCGGATCTGGTGCGTATTGCAGGGCTGTCCCATGGTACGGACGTATGGCTTGGCAATGCACAGACACTGATTCAGGAAAAGAAGGCAACGATTTCTACCGCCATCTGTACAAGGGATGATATCATGATCTATCTGATTGGCATGGGACTGGATTCCGAGGAATCGTTTAAGATTATGGAGAATGTCCGGAAGGGAATTGTGGCAAAAGGAAAATGCGACAAATGGCCGGAATGGAAGCAGGATATGATTGATCACAATGTACCGGACTGGTATATCTGGTCCTGTGAGAAGATTAAGTACATGTTCCCGAAAGCCCATGCAGCCGCGTATGTTATGATGGCATGGCGCATTGCCTACTGTAAAGTGTTTTATCCGCTGGCTTACTATGCAGCATATTTTTCTATCCGTGCGACCGCTTTCAGTTATGAGCTGATGTGTCAGGGAAAAGAAAAACTGGAAGGATATATGCATGAGTACGAAAAGCGCAAGGACGAGCTCTCCAAAAAAGAGCAGGATACCTACAAAGATATGCGTCTGGTACAGGAAATGTATGCCAGAGGATTTGAATTTCTTCCGCTGGATATCTATAAGTCAGAACCGCATCATTTTCAGATTGTGGATGGAAAACTGCTGCCGGCGCTCAATACGATTGACGGACTTGGCGATAATGCGGCAGTTGCGATTGCAGAAGCGGCAAAAGACGGAATTTTTCTTTCCAAGGATGATTTTAGGGAACGGACAAAAGTATCAAAGACAACAATAGAACTGATGAGTGATCTGGGATTGTTTGGCGATATGCCGGAATCCAATCAGCTTTCCCTGTTTGATTTTGGCGCGTAATGTTATGGAAGTTTTGAAAAACAAAAGAGGAGGAACCGCATTTTTGGGTTCCTCCTCTTTTACAGTCTTATAAATTTATTTTTTGATAACGCCGGGATGGAAAGCGGTGAGTGTTCCCGGATGATCGGTCGGTGTACAGAACATTTCTTTTGTCTTAAAATCGGTAAAATAGATGTAACTGGAAGTGACGTTGATATTGGAGTAATTGCCCTGTGCCAGTTCCTGATATCCACTGCCGTCATTTTTGATCATACAAAGGGCCGGATTGTCTTCGGAATAGCGCTGATAAAAAATACTGCTTCCGTATACATTGTAGAGATCCAGACTGTCCTTGGTAAGTGTAACCGGATGACCGGATTTCATATTGGTATGTACCAGGGCGTTGTTCTGATCCACATCCATATAATAGACATTGTCATCACTGGTTACAATCGGTTTGAAAGAATTACATTCATAGACTTTGCTTAAACTGTCACTGGCGGTATCCAGCTGATAGATGGCACCGTCACTTTCGGTTCCGCTGGTATAAATATACTGACCCAGCGTGCTGCATGTAAAAATGTAAGGCGAATATACTTTTTTGCGTCCTTCGCCATCGATTCCGATCTTGTAAAGCGTTGTAGCATCCTTGTCATCATAGTGCAGATAATAAATGTAGTTTCCGACAAGCGAGGCATACAGGCAGGGATCTTTGTCTAAAATTTTAGTGTTTTCTCCATTCTGGTCAATTCTGCACAGACTGTTTCTTGCGTAGGAGAAGAAATCAAATCCGGTTCCATTATTTTCATTATTGCGTACATAGTATACATAATGGTCATCGGCGTTGATATACATGACACGGTCATAACTGAGTTTTTTCAGATGATTGCCGTTTGTATCCATGGAATACAGCCGGTAATCGTCATCCGGATTGGCAAAATAAACGGTTCCGTTTTTCTCACAAAACAAGCCGGCATTGTAAAGGTTTCCAGCAGTATTTCCGTTGACATAGCTTGTGTTGTATTTGATCTTACTTTTCTGATGGCTGTAAAAGCCCAGTCCTGCAAATACTACGACCAGAACAGCAATTATAATTATGGGCAAACGTTTTTTCATAATATCGAGTCCTCCTTGGTAAGTTGTATCTTGCCTTTTATACCTTTGTGTTATAAAATTTTATCATAAATCATGAAGGAGCGCTATATGAAAGATTTACTAGATATCCGAAAAGATATTGATAAAATTGACGAACAGATCGTAAAACTCTATGAGGAACGGATGAAACTGACCTCGGATGTGGCTGAATACAAAATAAATACCGGGAAGCAGATTTTTGACAAGGAGAGAGAGGAATCCAAGCTGGCAACGCTGCAGAAAAAAGCGGAAAGTGATTTTACCAGACACGGAATCCGTGAACTTTTTGAGCAGATCATGGCGATGAGCCGTAAGAAACAGTATAAACTGCTGACGGAGCATGGAATTATGCCTCCGCAGGAGTTTGAGCCGATTCACACGCTGGATTATTCCAATGCAAGGATTGTTTTTCAGGGACTCGAAGGTGCCTACAGCCAGCTTGCCATGGAACAGTTTTTTGGAGAAAACTGCAATAATTTCCATGTGGAGAGCTGGAAAGATGCCATGGAGGCCATTAAGAACGGGGAAGCGGATTATGCGGTACTCCCGATCGAGAATTCTTCGGCAGGAATTGTCTCGGAAAATTATGATCTTCTGGTGGAATATGATAATTATATTGTCGGGGAGCAGATCATCCGTATTGATCATGCACTTTTAGGACTGGAAGATGCGGATGAGAGAGATATCCGTACCGTGTATTCGCACAAACAGTCACTGATGCAGTGCAGTGAATTTCTGGACAGTCATGCGGACTGGGAAAAATTCAGTGTCAGCAATAATGCCGTTGCAGCCAAGAAGGTCAAAGAGGATGGGGAGATTTCCCAGGCGGCGATTGCCAGTGCAAAAAATGCCCAGATTTATGGGTTGAAAGTATTACGCAATTCCATTCAGAATAATAAAAATAATTCGACCCGGTTTATTGTTGTGACAGGGAAAAAAGTATATACCGATCAGGCAGACCGGATCAGCATCTGTTTTGAGATCAATCACGAAAGCGGTGCTTTATATCATGCACTGTCGCATTTTATTTATAATGGACTGAATATGACAAATATCCAGTCACGTCCGTTACAGAATAAAAACTGGGAATATCGTTTCTTTGTTGATTTTGAGGGAAGATTTGAGGATCATGCAGTGCAGAATGCGCTGCGCGGACTTCGGGACGAAACAATTGCATTCCGGATTCTTGGTACGTATTAGTCAGAATTGGTGAAAGAAGGTGGGCGTATGGCAATTCACACATTTGCAGCAATTTATATTGGCACATACGATGTGAGCCTGAAGGTATTTGAGTTTACAAACAGAAAAAAGTTTCATGAGGTGGATCACATCCGGTCCCGGCAGGAACTGGGAAAAGGCACTTATGGCACAGGGACAATCGGATATGAGCAGGTGGAAGAACTCTGTGAAACACTGGCGCAGTTTAAAGAGATTATGGAAAGCTACAAGGTAGACAGTTATGAAGTCTGTGCAGCAGCCGCACTCCGGGATACCACAAATGAGATATTTGTCCTTGACCAGATTTATCTTAGAACCGGATTCCGGGTAAAGGTGTTAAGCAACTCGGAACACCGTTTTATCAGTTATAAAGCGGTGGCTGGCAGTCCGGTGTTTGAGGAGATGATAAAGACGAGTGCAGCAGTCGTGGATGTCGGCGGGGCGAGTGTGCAGATCACATTATTCCGTGACGGGAAAATGATCACGACACAACACATGGAAACAGGCATTATGCGCCTGCGGAATCTGCTTGGAGACCGCGGATACTCCCTGAAAATGTATGAAAACCAAATTGAGGAATATGTCAATAAAAAACTCGAGGGATTCCGTGCCATGTATATGAATGCCCCGGTCGATTATCTGATCCTGATCAGTGACTATGCCGGCGGTTTGGTGAAAAAGATTGAGGAAAAAGGCGGAAAAAGCCGTCAGGTAAAGCTGGATAAATTCTCTAAATTTATCGATAAACTGCTCAAAAAAACGCTGGAGGAGATCACAGCGGAATTAAATCTTTCAGATGAGAGGGAACCGCTGATCATTCCGGCACTTGTGCTGTATAAGATGATGGCACAGAATGTGAATCCAAAAGAGGTATGGGTGCCGGGAGCAAACATTCAGGATGGTATGGCATTTGATTATGCACAGCACAATAAACTGCTGGCATCGACACATGATTTTGATGCGGATGTCATTTCGGCGGCCACATTTTTATCGGAGCATTACCACAGTTTTTCTCCACACATTCAGACACTTTCCAAGCTATCCATTAAGATTTTTGATGCGATGAAACAGGAACACGGACTTGGAAAGCGAGCGCGTCTGCTGCTTCAGGTGGCTACAATCCTGCATGACTGTGGAAAGTATGTCAGCTTTGCGGAAGCATCGGAGAGCACGTATCATATTATCATGTCTTCGGAGATTATCGGACTGACCCATCAGGAGCGGGAGATTGTTGCACAGATCGTGCGCTACAATACTCTTCCGCTGGATCCGTATGAGGAAGTCGCCGATGTGCTGAGTCAGGAAGAATATCTTTGCGTGGCAAAACTTTCGGCAATTCTTCGTGTGGCAAATGCATTGGATCAGAGCCACAAACAGAAATTTAAAAATATCCGGATCGCGGTAAGGGAGAGAAAACTCGTGATTACGGTCGAGGCATTTGAGGATATTGCGCTGGAACAGGCATTGTTTGACGCAAAGACCTCTTATTTTGAAAATGTATACAGCATGAAACCTGTTTTAAAAGAGAAGCGTATTTATAACTATTAGATCGGAGGGCTTTTATGGACACAAAAATAGATTTTAAAGATCCGGCATATTATGAAAACCGTGAACTCAGCTGGATTAAGTTTGACCAGCGTGTATTAAGTGAAGCAAGGGATAAATCCATTCCGCTTTTGGAGCGGTTGAAATTTGTCAGTATTACCTCTTCCAATCTGGATGAATTTTTCATGGTAAGGGTGGCATCCTTAAAGGATATGGTACATGCAAAATATAAAAAGCGTGATATCGCCGGAATGACCGCAACGGAGCAGCTTTCCGCCATCAATAAACAGGCAAGGGAGCTGGTCAATATCCAGTACAGTACATTCAGCCGTTCCCTGATGCCGCTTCTGCACAAAGAAGGGATTTATCTTCTGGATGCGCATGAAGATCTGAGTGAGGAACAGGCGCGTTTTGTGGATCGCTATTTTATGGAAAATGTATATCCGGTACTTACTCCGATGGCTGTGGATGCATCGCGTCCGTTCCCGCTGATCCGCAATAAAACATTGAATATTGCAGCACTTCTGACCGGAAAGAAAACGGAGGATGAGACCGTGTTTGCGACCGTGCAGGTGCCAAGTGTTCTGCCGCGTCTGGTACAGATTCCAAGCGAAGGGGAGACAAAATCGTTTATTCTCCTCGAGCAGATCATAGAACGCAACATCGGCATATTGTTTTCCAATTACAAGGTATTGTGTGCATATCCGTACCGGATCATGCGAAACGCAGATCTGACAATTGATGAGGATGAGGCATCAGATTTGCTGAAAGAGATTGAAAACAAATTAAAGATGCGTCAGTGGGGAGAAGTTATCCGTCTGGAAATTGAAGAGAAGGTAGACAAAAAGCTTCTGAAATTTTTAAAGACCGAGCTGAAAGTATCGGATGAGGATATTTTTCAGATTGCAGGACCGATTGATCTGACTTTTTTAATGAAAATGTATGGGATTGACGGATATGACCATCTCCGCTATAAACCGTATACGCCGCAGCAGGTGCCGGAAATTACACCGGGAAGTGACATTTTTGCCGCAATCCGCAAAGGGGATATTTTTCTGCATCATCCATACGAAACCTTTGATCCGGTTGTGGATTTTGTGAGAAGCGCGGCAAGAGATCCGGAGGTGCTGGCGATCAAGCAGACACTGTACCGTGTCAGCAGCCACTCTCCGATCATCGCTTCGCTTGCTGCAGCTGCCGAGAACG
>OJMO01002034.1_pt1 | contig 11732 bp, 10 predicted proteins | sample 1597241 | NCBI WGS metagenome assembly OJMO01 (sample SAMEA2452129, study PRJEB22498) | human gut metagenome | biome: human feces; feature: human gut; material: feces | place: Australia | collected 2012 | reverse complement strand
ACGGGTCAGAGTACTGGCCTGGCAGGATCCCTGGAAATATATTGACAATAAAGGCTATCAGATCACCCAGTCATTATTTGCCATCGGCAGTGGAAGCTGGTTCGGCATGGGACTGTTAAAAGGTAATCCCACAGCGATTCCTTATGTGGAAGCGGACTTTATCTTTTCTTCCATCTGCGAGGAACTGGGCGTGATCTTCGGAATATGTCTGATCCTGATCTGTGTCAGCAGTTTTCTGGAAATGATGCGGGTGGCAGTATGCATTCATGACAGATTCTATCAGCTGATCGTATACGGCATCGGTATTATGTATATTTTCCAGATATTCCTGACCATTGGCGGCGGTACCAAGTTCATTCCACTGACCGGAGTGACACTTCCTTTCATCAGCTATGGAGGAAGTTCCGTCATGACGACCATGATCATGTTTTTCATTATACAGGGAATCTATATTCGCCTGCAGAAGGAAGGAGAGCGCAGAGGTGGCAGAAAATAAGGCGCAGAATACGCAGAAAAATACACAGAAAAAAGATGCCGACCGCAAAAAGGACGCCCTGAACAGAAAACGTATGGGCAACCAGCGGGAAATCTGGCTTTCTGCCGGAAGCATCGGTGTCCTGTTCTTGTGCCTGTTGGTCTATCTGGGTCATTTTGTGGCAACCAGCGAACAGGATATGATCAACAACAGTTATAATTCCCGTCAGCAGATTCTGCTGTCCCGCAATTACCGCGGATCCATTTATTCCAGGGATGGGGATGTTCTGGCAGAGACGATACTGGATGCGGATGAAGAGGAGACTCGAAACTATCCGTATAAGAATCTGTTTTCTCATATCGTAGGTTATTCCACCCAGGGACGCATGGGAGTGGAGGCTCTGGCCAATTACTATCTGATCAACACCAATACCTCCCTGAGCAATAAAGTGAAAAACGATACTGCCGGGAAAAAGAATCCCGGAGATAATGTATATACCACACTGGATGTCCATATCCAGCAGGTGGCCAACGACCAGCTGGATATTTACCGTGGTGCCATCATTGTAACGGAAGTGTCTACCGGCAAGATTCTGGCAATGGTGTCTCATCCCGATTTTGATCCGAATACCATTCCGGAGATCTGGGATGATCTGATCGACAATGATTCCAGTACAGTACTGTTGAACCGCGCCACCCAGGGACTTTATCCGCCCGGATCCACCTTCAAGATCGTAACGGCATTGGAATATATCCGGGAGAATCCCACCACGTATCAGAATTATTCTTATAACTGTAATGGTTCTTTCCGGGTGGGAGACAGCAAAATCAGTTGTTATCACGGTTCCAGTCACGGACAGGTCAGCTTTCAGAAGTCCTTTGCAAAATCCTGTAACTCGTCCTTTGCCAATATTGGAATGAGCCTGGACAGAGAGGCTTTTCAGGAGACACTGAATGACCTTTTGTTCAATAAAGATCTGCCACTTACGCTGAATTATGCCAAAAGCTCGGCTATCGTCTCCGAAAGTACACCTTCCTCGGAAATGATGCAGACCTCCATCGGTCAGGGTAAGACCCAGATCACACCGATGCATCTGAATATGATCACCTGTGCCATTGCCAACGATGGTGTTCTGATGAAGCCCTATGTCATTGATCATGTGGAAAATGATGAAGGTACTGTGGTAAAAAGCTTTAAGGCATCGGAATACGGCCGTCTGATGACAGAGGACGAATCTGCGATTCTGAAACAGTTGATGACCGATGTTGTGGAAGAGGGAACTGCTTCCAAGTTAAGAGGTTTAAACTATACGGCTGCCGGTAAGACAGGTTCTGCGGAATACAATAATATCAAGGGTGACAGCCATGCCTGGTTTACCGGTTTTGCTCCCGCAGAAGACCCGGAAGTCTGTGTCACCATTATCGTAGAGGGTGCAGGAAGTGGCGGTGATTACGCAGTTCCCATTGCAAGACGTCTGTTTGATGCTTACTTCAACCAGAAAGAGTGATCGGAGGAGTCAAAAGAATCATGATAGAGGCTACCAGTTGCGGTGGCGTTGTGATCTTCCGTGGGAAGATCCTGCTGCTGTATAAGAACATTAAGAATAAATATGAAGGCTGGGTATTGCCGAAGGGTACCGTCGAAGCCGGGGAGACCCATGAGGAGACCGCACTCAGGGAAGTGCTGGAGGAAAGCGGTTCCAAGGCATACATTGTAGATTATATCGGCAGAAGCGAGTATTCTTTTACCGTACCGGAAGATGTGGTGGAGAAGGAAGTCCACTGGTATCTGATGGGAACGGACAGCTATTACAGCAAGCCCCAGAGAGAAGAGTATTTTGTGGATTCCGGCTTTTACAAATATCATGAAGCATACCATCTTCTGAAATTTGCCAATGAAAAGCAGATTCTGGAAAAAGCCTATGCGGATTATCAGGAAAGAAAAAGGAATAATCAATGGAAAAATTGATTATTCCTGCTTTTCTGAAATATTTTTAAACATTCTTGACGATTTCCAGATCTGGTCTCTGCAAGAGATCTACAAATTCGTTTTTATCATTTTTTAAAATGGGACGGGAGTATTTGTTGGGATGAATGATCAGTACTTCCCAGATGCTTCCGTCATTCAGTTCCACGCTGGTTCCGATCTGGGCATCTGCAATACGTTTCATGATCGGCATCAATAATTCCACGTCATATTTATCCAGACTCTTTTCGAAATTCCCAAGAATCTGTAACGGTGTCAACGCATTACGGTAGGTTCTGGGAGACGCCATGGCAATATAGGCATCAATAATGGCAATATACCTTGCGAAGACATCAATTCTCTGTCCGGACATATGGTAAGGATAGCCGCTGCCATCGAGTCGTTCGTGATGCATGATCACAGCATTTTTCACATGCTCATTCAGATCCTGATTACGTACGGTGGTATAACCGACTACAGGATGAGTCTTGATAACTTTGAATTCTTCATCCGTCAGTTTGCCGGGCTTCCATAACAGTTCATAGGGCAGCTGCAGCTTGCCGATATCATAATAGAAACCGCAGAGAATCAGGGTATTTTTCTCTTCTTCGCTCATTCCCAGCCAGTCAGCGAAGGTCCCCGCCAGAAGAGCGGCATTCAGTCCCTGGGTATAGGTGAGTTCATCCTCACTGGGCATCAGATTGTACAGATAGTCTAACAGTACCGGGCCGGAAGTAATATAGTAATACAATTCGTTGTAAATTGTCAGCAGAATAATATCCGCCGGTTTTCTTCCCATGATCAGCAGTTGTTTCATGGCTAATTTATATTGTCCCAAAAACAACGGATAAGCACGTTCGAATGCTTTGAAATTAGAATCAAAACGAATCTTGGCATAATGTGTAGTTGCGAAATCAACATCTTCCATTATGGTGACACATACCAGATTGTACCGTTTCAATTTCTCAATGATCTGCGGAGTGATGGTGGTTCCTGCAGGGTAGATCACACGATCCTGATCCAGAATGTCCTCCCCCAGGACCATATCCGGCTGTAACTCCATTTTCGTAATAACCTTCAAAGCTGTATCCTCCTCATTCGTACTAATTCAAGTATAAAATATCATGCTAAAAAGTCAAGTAACAAAATTGTAATATAAAGGAAACTATGCTATACTAGGAGAAAAAGATTTAAGGAACTTGTGTATGGCAGGAAAGCTGAAGTTTGCGCAAAATCTCTATCTTGGAGAGGGCATCGCGCCGGAAAAACTGGATAAACTAAAAAAGAGGCTGAATAAAAAGCCTCTTCTGGCCAATGTATATCTGATCACTCCGGCCAGAAATCCGGCGGATCAGCTGGATATTTTTGATGCCAGACAGTTGGTACAGCCTCATTATAAGGACGAAGAATTTCTCGTTCTCGGTATGGCTTCCGGCTACGAGGATGCGCTGCAGCTGATCGAACGGATCACCGGAGAGTGCCTGAAAGCCAGAGGGGACTGTAATCTGCGGGAGTATTTACTATGTTGACGATTCTTTTTAAAATATTGAGTATTCTTGGGATCGTGCTTCTGATCCTGTTGGGAATCGCACTGGTGGTAATTCTCCTGGTTCTGTTCTTTCCGATTTCTTACAAAGCTGCCGGAAAGCGGACGGCAGAGGAATTCTTTATCACCGCGAGAGTAAAATGGCTGTTCGGTCTATTGCGGATGAACTGCGATTATCCTGATCCCGGGAAAATTTACGTAAAGTTTTTATTCTTTACGCTATATGATTCTTCCATAGAGAAGCCGGAGAAAACAGACCGGACATCTACGGAAACGACAGGGAACGAGAAAACACCCGCTTCTGCGGAGCAGACAACAGAAGAACATACCCCGGAATCTGTCGGGACGCCTAAGCTGATCGAAGCAGAAGATCCCACGGCATTCTCAGCAACGGCCGCAGATGTTGAGTCTGCTGCGGAAAGGGAGAATTCCAGAATCCCGGAACCGGGAACGCCGGAGCCAGCGGGAGAAGCTCCCGGGAAGACTACGGATCGTCTGTACGCATTTTTTACAAGAATCCGGTACACAGTCCGAAAGATTTGTGATAAAATCAAAAATATTCTGGAAAACATTGCATTTTACAAGAACCTGTGGAATGACCCGGATACCCAGGGACTTTTGAAACATGCCGGGAAACGTTTCGGACATATCTGGAAGCGGCTGCGCCCGAGAAAGCTTACGGTCAATGCCACGGTCGGCACCGGTTCTCCGGATACTACGGGATATCTGTATGGTATCTACGGAATGGTGCTTCCGAAGCTGGGAAAGGGGATCTGCATTACCCCGGATTTTGAACAGGCGATTCTGGAAGGGGATTTCAAGGCTTCCGGACATTTTACCGCGGCCTGTGTATTATTCCATTCCGTCCGACTGCTTTTAGATCGGCGATTACGGGAATTGTTGCATAAAATCAGACAATATCAGAAGACACAGAAAAAATAACAGTGTAAAACAGGAGGTTTGTTATGGCAGACAAAGAGAATCAGTTTCAGGGCGTTGTAGAATCCCTGTTGAAGGGTATGGATACCGTGTTATCCACTAAAACCGTAGTCGGTGAGGCTACAAAGATCGGCGATACGATCATCCTGCCGCTTGTGGATGTCACCTTTGGTGTCGGTGCCGGAGCTGGCAATAATTCCGAGAAAAAATCCGCATCCGGAGCCGGAGGCTTAGGCGGTAAGATGACCCCCAGTGCGGTTCTGGTCATCAAAAACGGTTCCACCAAGCTGGTAAATATCAAGAATCAGGATACAGTCACCAAGATTCTGGATATGATTCCCGATATCGTAGATAAATTTACCCAGCCGAAGGAAAAAGAAGAAATGTCCGATGCGGAAGTGGTAGATATCGCATTTCCTGAAGAGGAAGAGAAAACTACAGAAGACAAGTAATATTTAAAATACTCTGCATATAATAAAGTGAGAACAGTCTGGATCCGTTTGATAGATGAAGAAGATCATTGGTCTGATACTCTTTTTTGTGGCTGTCGGCATGCTGCTCATGCTTGTGATCCATAACCGTTTTATCGGCTTGATCATGGTAGCACTTTTATTATTTGCAGGGTATTATCTTTTCTGTGGTTGCGAGTAAGAGGGTGCAGTATGATTGATTGGGAAGAGGTCATTAAGGCAGAGAGTACCGAAGAACTGAAAGAAATAAAACTGTGGCTTTTCCAGGAAAATATGCGTCTGAAACAGGAACGCTCAGAGCTGGAGCAGGAGCGTACGGAACTGGAACAGGCCCGGAACAAATTTCTGGATGAGCGGGTGAAACTGCGGGACGAGCTGGATGAATTAAACCGCCGTACAATCATGGAACGGAAACGGCTGAAGGAAGAGAATCTGTTTTTTGAGAAGAAAATGGCCATTTTACAGGAGGGGTTCCGACAGCTGGAAGAAGACCGGAAGAAGTTCGAACAGGAACGGCAGATACTCATAGAGGAAGCCAGAGAACAGCAGGCCACAGGGCAGGCTACCGGAGAAGGCAGTTTTACAGCGGTACAGCTTTTATTCCGGGGAGTCAATAATCCACTGGCTTTACGGAAGAGATACCGGGATCTGATCAAGATCTTTCATCCGGACAACCTGTTCGGTGACGGTGAACTGGCCGGACAGATCAACAAGGAATATCTGAAACGGAAACAGGAAGAGCGGTTCTGGTAACTGCATGGAAAATTACAAGCAAAAAATTAAGCCAGAAATGATGAATTTCATTTCTGGCTTTTTAAAATCCAATATTATCGCAGAAGATTAAGCTCTTTCAACTTTACCAGATTTTAAGCAGCTGGTGCAGACATGCATTCTTCTAGCTCCGCCGTTAACCTTGCACTTAACGCTCTTAACATTAGAGTTCCAAATTGCGTTGCTTCTTCTATGAGAATGGCTTACGTTGTTACCGAAATGAACGCCCTTACCGCAAATATCACATTTAGCCATCTTGACACCTCCTCGATCTAACGCGCATCGTACGCTTACTTTTAAACAAATTTTTTCAATAAAATACGTGTGAAATGCTCACAACATTGATATATTAACAGAAAACCAAAATAAAAGCAAGCAAAAAATATTTATTTTTTTTATTTTCTTGTTTCTTTTTCAAAGGAAAGCTGTTAAAATACATTTATATATGTCTGAACTGTAGATTTTCAGGCAGACATATCGGAAGAAACAAGTGATCCGAATATGAAGGAGGTTCTATATGAAAGGTTCTTCTATGAATACCCATATGGGAAATATTGTCATTGATAATGAAGTCATTGCACAGTATGCCGGCAGCGTGGCGGTAGAGTGCTTTGGTATCGTAGGTATGGCCGGAGTCAGCATGAAGGATGGTCTGGTAAAGCTGCTTAAGATGGACAGCATCACCAGAGGCATCAATGTGTCCCTGGACAACAATAAACTGGTTCTGGACTTCCACGTGATCGTAGCTTACGGCGTCAGCATTCTGGCTGTCACCGACAATCTGATCAGCAACGTAAAATACAAAGTGGAAGAGTTTACCGGTATTGAGATCAAAAAGATCAACATCTTTGTTGAAGGTGTAAGAGTGATTGATTAAGGAGGAAGTAATTGTGGCTTTACAACAAATCGACGCTAAGATGCTTTCCAAGATGTTCTTAGCCGGCGCCAAGAATTTAGAGAATAAAAAGGAATGGATCAACGAACTGAACGTATTCCCCGTTCCTGACGGAGATACCGGAACCAATATGACCATGACGATCATGTCTGCTGCAAGAGAAGTGTCCGCACTGGGCGAGGATGCAGATATGGCTGCCCTGTGCAAGGCTATTTCCAGCGGTTCCCTGCGTGGTGCCAGAGGTAACTCTGGTGTTATCCTGTCCCAGCTGTTCCGTGGCTTTACCAAGAGCATCAAGGAAGAGCAGGTTCTGGATATTCCTGTTCTGACCCGTGCATTTGATAAAGCGGTGGAGACCGCATACAAGGCTGTTATGAAGCCGAAGGAAGGTACGATCCTTACGGTAGCAAGAGGTGCTTCCGATAAGGCAAAGGAGCTGTGTGAAGATGGTGCAGAGGATCTGGAGCAGTTTTTAGGATCTGTGATCGAACATGCCCGTTACGTACTGAGCCAGACGCCTGAGATGCTGCCCGTATTAAAGCAGGCAGGCGTAGTGGATTCCGGCGGACAGGGTCTGGTAGAAGTTTTAAGTGGTGCGTATGACGCATTCTTAGGTAAGGAGATCGATCTGACCGTAGCTCCCGCAGCTACTGCGAAGGCAGAGGATACCAAGAGTTCTCTGGAAGTACAGGCAGAGGCAGAGATCAAGTTCGGTTATTGCACCGAATTCATCATTCTGTTAAATAAGCCTTTCAACGTAAAAGCAGAGATGGATTTCAAGGCATTTTTAGAGTCCATTGGTGATTCTATCGTATGTGTTGCGGATGACGATGTGGTCAAGGTACATGTACATACCAATGATCCCGGTCTGGCTATCCAGAAGGCATTGAAGTATGGTGCATTATCCAACATGAAGATCGACAATATGCGCTTAGAGCATCAGGAGAAGCTGTTCAAGCTCTCCGAAAAAGAAGCAGCGCAGAAGAAAGCGGAAGAAGAGAAGGCTGCACAGCCTCCCAAGGAAGTAGGATTTCTGGCAGTCTCTGTAGGTGACGGCCTGAGTGAACTGTTCAAGAGCCTCGGTGTGGATTATATCATCGAGGGCGGACAGACCATGAACCCCAGTACGGCTGATATTTTAGATGCAGTGGACAAGGTAAATGCAAAGACCATTTTTGTCCTTCCGAATAATAAAAACATCATTCTGGCAGCCAATCAGGCAGCGGAACTGATGACTGACAAGGAGCTTTTAGTCATTCCCACCAAGACCATTCCTCAGGGTATCACTGCTGTGATCAACTTTGTTCCTGAGCTGTCTGTGGAAGAGAATGAAGAGACCATGCTTCGTGAGATCAAGAATGTCAAGACCGGCCAGGTTACCTATGCGGTACGTGATACCGTGATCGATGACAAGGAGATCAAGAAGGATGACTTCATGGGTATCGGTGATCAGGGTATTGTAGCCGTTGGCACCGATATGGTAAAGGTGACCCGTGATATGATCGCCGAGCTGGTAGATGAGGATTCCGAACTGATCAGCGTATACTATGGCTGTGATGTAGCAGAAGATGCTGCCGAAGCACTGCGTGCAGATCTGGAAGAGGCTTATCCTGCATGCGATATTGAACTGCAGTATGGCGGACAACCTATTTATTACTATACTGTTTCTGTAGAGTAAATTGAAAGTTAGTGAAACAAATCCACGAACGCCCATGGCGGACGGAATGTCCTTCCTCGATGTAAGGTCTCCCGGTGGGAATTTTCTGACGAAAAGTGAGTAGCGGTTCTAAACCGCACGGGCACGGCTCCAGTTGCCATCCATGGCAACGTCCGCCTGTCGCGAACGTCCTGTTCGCTCCACCCTGTTTTTCTACACTTTTCGAGAAAATATCACCACCTCCCGACAAACATCCTCGGAAGGACATTCCGTCCGCCATGGGCGTTCTGCATTTTGGAAAGTTTTAAAAAAACAGTAGCCCCGGCTGGGTATAAGAATAAGCAGTGCCGTAAGCAGACGTCGGTACTTAGCGGTCGTATTGTGACCGCTTATGTACCGCTACGCTCTGCGACAGAGCGCGAGCGTGCCGCGTTTCTTATACCCTGCCAAGGGCTACGGGGATATTTCGCTAACTTTCAATTCACTGTCATTATCGAACGAAAGAACTACATCATTTATTCAATGATCATAACGCAAATCCCATTCAGATATTACCCGTTCTCTTTCGCAAAATATTCCTTTGTCATCTTTACTACGACGCCGGACAGTAGGAACACAGCGATCAGGTTGGGGATGACCATAAGCCCGTTGAAGGTCTCGGCGATGCTCCACATCAGTCCCAGATTCATGGTAGCACCCACGATAGCTGTAAGGGAATACAGTACCATGAAAGGCATGTTGGAACGGGAACCAAAGAGGAATTCGATACATCTGGTACCGTACAGTCCCCAGCCAATGATGGTGGAGAAAGCGAAGCAGCACATCGCCACAGCGGTAAAGATCGATACCCAGCTGCCATAGACAGCGGTGAAGCCACTGATGGTCAGCTCTGCACCGGCAGCCTCACCGTAATTTACAGGTACGCCGCTGCACAGGATGACCAGTGCTGTCATGGTACAGATGATGATGGTGTCCACGAATACTTCAAAGATACCGAAGAAGCCCTGCTTTACCGGCTTCTTCGTATCGGCACAGGCATGAGCGATGGATCCGGTACCAAGGCCAGCCTCGTTGGAGAAGATACCGCGGGATACGCCCTTTTTCATGCTCATGAAGAAGCTTCCCACCACACCGCCGGTCACGGAAGCGGGATGGAAAGCACCTTCTATAATAGAAGCAAATACAGCAGGTACAGACTTAATATGGAAAATGATCACACCCAGTGCCAGCACGATATACATGATCGCCATGAAAGGAACCAGCTTGGAGGTAACATTGCCGATACGCTTGATGCCGCCGATCAGGATCAGGGCGATGATGATCGCCAGTGCCACGCCGATGATTAGGTTGACAAGCTTCACAGCATCTGCAGGCAGTACGTTAAAGCTGCTCAGAGCAGAATCAATGGCAGTAGTGATAGTGTTGACCTGTGTGGCATTACCGGTACCGAACACAGCCAGCACACCGAAAGCGGCGAACAAATACGCCAGGAAGTGCCATTTTTTATCCAGTCCGTTCTTAATATAATACATGGGTCCGCCTACCAGATCGCCCTTGGCGTTGGTTTCACGGAAATGAACTGCAAGAGTTACCTCGGCGAACTTAGTGCACATACCAAGCAATGCGGAAATCCACATCCAGAACAAAGCTCCGGGACCGCCTGCTACAATAGCCGTTGCCACACCAACGATATTACCGGTTCCGATGGTAGCGGACAATGCCGTACACAGTGCCGCGAAACTGGATACTTCGCCGTCTTCGCCCGACTTTTCATTGGCAATTAAATGTTTGATTGCATGGGGAAGCTTCGTGATCTGCAAAAAACGAAGTCTGGCTGTGAGAAAAAGGCCCGTAGCCAGAATGAGGACGATCAGGGGGATGCCCCAGACGAAATCATCCACTGTGGTCAGAAAGTTACTAATCATGTCTAACATATTCCCTCTCCTTCCGTCACCTCTTGTGACGTCCTATCGTAGATTGATTTCTTCCGAAGAGAATGGGAATAAGCATATAGATGCTCTGTCCTTTTGCCTGAGAGATTGGCAGCTTTACTGCCGTACACCTTCGGCGCCTTCTATACGGAAATATGAAAATTGCTTTCCGTGGAAGGACTCTCCAGAGTAAATCTTTACCGCGCTAAAGCGGCAACAAAATCACAATAGCATACTTTTTCACCCATTGCAACGTTTTTTTATCTTTGACATTGATCTGCCCAACACAGACATTGACTTTTATGGTACCTGATTACTATAATATAATTCATATGAATACTAACACGAACAATCACAAAACTTCATATTCCATTACACGTGGACTGTTTTTCCTGATCATGTGTTCTGTGATTTTTACGGTACTGTACTACAGTCTGCCCAGGCAGAACCGTGAGCCGGCAATATCGGATTATATTGACTTTTCAGAAGGCTGGACCACCTCCGATGGAAGCCCCGTTGATTTTTCCCATATCAGCGGCACCTGCACAGTGACCAAGAAGCTTCCTGCGCTGACTCACGACATGGCACTTTTCTTTTTTTATAAAAGTTCCAATGTGACGATCCTGATAGACGACCGGCTGATCTATGAGACCATGCAGCCAGAGAGAGTTTTCTTCGGCAAGACACCGGGAGCCTCTTATGTCTCTCTGCCGATCTACCGGGAAGATTCCGGGTGCACGCTCACCCTGGTGATCGATAATCCTTACGGAGACGGCAGTGGCAAGATCAATCATATGTACCTGGGACGTAGTGAAGATATCCTGATAAGCCGCATCCGCGACAAGGCACCCGGATTCGGCATCAGCTTCCTGATCGCCCATCTTGGTCTGGCATTTATCCTGTTTTATCTGCCATTACACAAGAAGCACATCATCGGCAGTGAGATGCTTTATCTGGGATTATTTGCTCTGAATACCGGTATCTTTATGTTGGCAGATAACCGTATGCTGCAACTGATCCTGCGTAACAGCCATATTTATCATACAATTGCGGAACTTTTTATGATGCTGATCACCATTCCAC
>OJMO01002030.1_pt1 | contig 11747 bp, 9 predicted proteins | sample 1597241 | NCBI WGS metagenome assembly OJMO01 (sample SAMEA2452129, study PRJEB22498) | human gut metagenome | biome: human feces; feature: human gut; material: feces | place: Australia | collected 2012 | reverse complement strand
GAAATGGAGCCCTACTATTGAAAAAAATATTGAATATTATATGAATTTAAGATATAAATTAATACCATATTTATATAGTGAAAGCTATAATTATCATATTACCGGTCATGGTATAGTAAAACCATTCTATTATGATTATCCAAAAATAATAGATGAAATAGCCTATAAAAATCAATATTTCTTTGGTCGAGATTTCTTTGTAGCTCCAATTACTGAAAAAAAGAACACTATTATAAATAGAGTTATGAAAAAAGTATTCATACCAAATGGAATTTGGTTTGATTTCTTACAAGGTAAAAAATTTATTGGTGGTAAAAGTTACAATAACTTCTATCGTGATGAAGATTATCCGGTTTTTGTTAAAGCAGGAGCCATTATACCAGAAAGTACAAATATTAAAGAAGAAATACCTACTACTTTAGAAGTACTTGTATATCCACTTAGTGATGGAGAGTATTCACTATATGAAGATGATGGATTTAGTAATAATTATAAAAACGGACTATATATGATAACTAAGTTTAACTATCATTATGAAGAAGATAATTATACTTTTAAAATTAGTAAAGAAAATGGTCGTAACCTAGTAAGTACTAGAAGTTATCTAATAAGATTTAAAAATATAAAAAACATTACTGAAGTAACAATAAATGATAAAAACATTAAATATAATTACTATTATGATAAAGATGACTTTATAGTAGAAGTAAAAAATTTATTAATAGGTAGAAATCTAGAAATAAATATTAAGGGTAAAGATTCATTAGTTAGTTCAGTTAGTTTAGTAAATGAAGAAATAAAAGAAATATTATATGATATAAATATAACTACTAAGTTAAAAGAACAAATAGATAAAGTATTATTTAGTGATATTGATGTTCGTAAAAAGAGAATAGCAATTAGAAAATTAAAAAGAAAAGGATTAGATAATAAATATATAAAAATATTTATTAATTTACTTGAATACATTCAAAAAATATAGTATAATACACAGATATATGGAGGTAATAAGATGATGCAAATATTAAAAATATTATTAGAATACATAATTTGTTATGCTTTGGTTTTTCTTCTCTATTACCTCATATTTATTAGAAAGAAAACTAAGTATAATAAGAATAAAGTACCAGTAGAATATTATTATATACTGAGTTTATATAAACTCAGTAATAAAGATGTTAATTATAAAAGATTTATGTATATATCAGGTTTTATAAATACTTTTATAATAGTAACAACTTATATGATAGTATCAAAATTATTAAATAAATGGTTTTGGCAATTACTATGTGGTATAGTTATAATAGCATTACTTATTATAATATGTTATGGAGTGCTTGGAAGATACTATCAAAAAAACAAAAAACACGAAGAGAGGTAATAGAATGTATAATTTTAAAAAAATAGAAAAAAAATGGCAAGAATATTGGGATAATAACGAAAGTTTTAAAGCAGTTACAGGTAGTGATAAAAAGCCTTACTATATATTAGTAGAGTTTCCTTATCCATCTGGCAGCGGACTTCATGTTGGACATGTAAGAAGTTATACTGCTCAAGATGCACTTGCTAGAATGAAAAGAAGAGAAGGTTATAATGTATTATATCCAATGGGATGGGATGCTTTTGGTGCACCAGCAGAACAATATGCTATCAAGAATCATATTCATCCTAAAGATGCTGTAAAAGAAAATATTAAAACATTTAAAGGACAAATGAAAAAATTAGGCTTTTCATTTGATTGGAGTAGAGAAATTTCTACTACTGATCCAGAATACTATAAATGGACACAGTGGCAATTCTTGCAATTTTATAAACATGGAATGGCTTATAAAGCAACAGTACCAGTAAACTGGTGCCCAAATTGTAAGACAGTATTATCTAATGAAGATGCTGCCGGTGGCGTTTGTGAAAGATGTGGTACAGAAGTAGTCCAAAAAGAAAAATCACAATGGATGTTAAAAATGAGTGAATATGCCGAAGATTTACTTACCGGACTTGATGATACTAATTTCAAAGAAAGAGTAAAATTAGGTCAAATAAATTGGATAGGTAAATCTACTGGTGTTGAACTAGATGTTAATATTGTAGGAGGAGGCTCTTTCTCAGTATTTACAACATGTATTGAAACAGTATATGGTATAACATTCTTTGTAATAGCTCCAGATGGTAAATTAATTAAAGAATTAATGCCTAGAGTAGAAAACAAAGAAGAAGTAAATGCCTATATTTTAGAAACATCAAAGAAATCTAGTATGGATCGTACCGAACTTAATAAAGGTAAGACTGGTGTTGAAATAAAAGGTATTAAAGCCATTAATCCAATTAATGGTAAAGAAGTACCAATTTTCTTAGGAGACTTCGTATTAGGAGATTATGGAACCGGAGCCGTAATGGCAGTACCATCTCATGACCAAAGAGATTTTGAATATGCAAAAGAGCATAATCTAGAGATGGTTGAAGTAATATCAGGAGGAGATACTAGTGTTAAAGCCTTTGAAAAGCATGATTATTTAGGTAAAGGCTGTAAACTAGTTAATTCAGAAGAGTTTACTGGAATGACAGTTGAAGAGGCTAAAGAAGCAATTACTAATAAATTAGAAAAAGAAGGCATAGCTAGAAGAGTTAATAATTATAAGATGAGAGATTGGATTTTCTCTAGACAAAGATTCTGGGGTGAACCAATACCAATGATTTATTGTGATAAATGTGGTTGGGAGCCAATGGATGAAAAAGATTTACCATTATTACTTCCAGATATTGCTGAATATGAACCAACTGACACAGGTGAATCACCACTTGCTAAGATAGATAGTTTTGTTAATACTACCTGTCCAAAATGTGGTGGACCTGCTAAAAGAGAAACAGATACTATGCCTAACTGGGCTGGATCATCTTGGTATTTCTTAAGATTTATGGATCCACATAATGATAAAGAATTTGCTAGCATGGATGCTATGAAATACTGGAATAGAGTAGACTGGTATAATGGTGGTATGGAACATACAGCCAGACACTTACTATATGCTAGATTCTGGGTACAAATGTTATATAACTTTGGTTTGGTACCTAAAAAAGAAATGATTTGGACGAGAGTTAGTCATGGTATGGTACTTGGTGATAACAATGAAAAGATGAGTAAGAGTAAAGGTAATGTTATCAATCCTGATGATATCGTTAATGACTATGGAGCAGATACTCTAAGAGTATATGAAATGTTTATGGGTGATTATGAACAAGATGCCCCATGGAGTACAGACTCATTAAAAGGATGTAAGAGATTTATTGATAGAGTAATTAGATTAAAAGATAAAGTAACTACTGAAGAAGAATACTCTAAAGATTTAGAAGTAATAATAAATAAGAGTATTAAAAAAGTAGGCTATGATTTAACTCATATGGCTTATAATACAGCAGTTTCTACACTTATGATTTTAGTAAATGCTTATGATGAAAAAGAAACAATTACTAAAGGTGATTATAGAGTATTATTAGACTTATTAAATCCAATTGCTCCTCATATAACTGAAGAATTAAATGAAAGTTTAGGATATACTCCAATTTGTGATAGAGCATGGCCTACATATGATGAAGAAAAAACTATTGATAATGAAATAGATATAGCAGTTCAAGTAAATGGTAAAGTAAGAGATACTATTAGAATAAAGAAAGATTCATCTAAAGAAGAATTAGAAGAACTTGCTATGAATAGTGAAGTAATTAAAAAATGGCTTGAAGGAAAAGAAATAGTTAAAGTAATCTGTGTACCAAATAGAATAGTTAATATTGTAATAAGATAGTCTTTATAGATTATCTTATTTTTTTGCCTAAATGTAAAATGATTTTATTCCAAAATATAAAATAGGTCTTTTTAATAAAATAATAACTTATATATAATAAGCATATTGATGCATCATTTATAGACCCTAGGCTATAAATGACAAGTAAAGATTACAAGCTTTACTTGCAAATAAAAACCAAAAATGCTTGAATAATTATATAAAGTATGATAAAATAGCATATATAAAAAGGAGAAATTATGGAAGAAACAATATTAAATACAGAAGAAAAAATGATGTTAACAATAGAATCATTAGAAAATAAGTTTACTAATGTAAGAGCAGGAAGAGCAAATCCTAATATGTTAGATGGTGTGATGGTAGAGTATTATGGAACACCAACACCACTTAAAAGTTTAGCTAATATATCCGTTCCTGAAGCAAGACAACTATCAATTAAACCATTTGATAGATCATGCCTAGGAGCAATAGAAAAAGCAATCTTTGAAGCAAACTTAGGAGTAACTCCTAATAACAATGGTGAAGTAGTATTTATCGTAATACCACCACTTACTGAAGATAGAAGAAAAGACTTAGTAAAACAAGTTAAAGCTTTAGCAGAAGAAGCAAAAATAGCTTTAAGAAATATAAGACAAGATGCTAATAAAGCATTAAGTAATCTAGAATTACCAGAAGATGAAGAAAAAAGAGGTAATGAAAGAGTACAAGAATTAATAAATGAATATAATAAAATAGTTGATGAAAAATTAAAAGAAAAAGAAAAAGACTTAATGACTATATAATTATATTTAAAGGGGGAATTAGTTATGAAAGAAGTATTTATGCCATCAATGGATGAACTATACAAAATGCAAGATATGGGAGCAGACCTTAAACTATATCTATATGCTAAAGCAATTGAAGCCTTATGTATAGAATATAATAACTTTCCAAGAAAAGGAAGTATTTTAAAAAATGAATTCAAGTATATTAGAGAGGATGAAAAGATAACTCAGGCTGTATGTATGATGTATCCTAGAGAAATAGAATTCTCTGAAGTATCTAAATATAATCCTATTCTAGCTAAACAATTAATCACAAGGAAAGAATTTAGAGATATATATAGATTAGATAATATAAGTAGTTTTTATACTTGTGCTTCAGACAATCTAACACCAGAAGCAGTAGATATCCTATCTAAAGAATTACCAAATAATCCCAAATATCGTTTTGAATATAAACAAAGTAAACTAAATAGTGTCCTAGATGACATATTTATGGGAAAGATTAACATAGATAATATGTGTCTATTTATGAATAATGAACAAAGACAACAATTTATAAGCAAATTATCTATGATAGAACCATATTATATTATGCAACTTATAGATAGTGAAAACAAGAATTCACTCCTAAGACTAGCAGTAATAGAATATATAAATAGATATGGATTTAACTATATAAGTGAAGGTAATAAACAAGAAGATATTCTAACAAATCAAACTACAGAAGTAAAAAGATTATTTAGATGTATAAAAAGAAAATAAGACAATGATAAGGAAGTAGTAATATTAGAGAAGTTTAATAGAGAGTCGGGAATGATGGAAGCCTGATAAAATATCTAATACGAATTCACCCTTTAGTCTTAACCGTTAATCTGGTTAAAGATTCCAAGTAGTATAACAATAGTTATAAAGAAAGGTGGTACCGCGGATAATAATATTCGTCCTTTTAGGTATCATCTTTTTTAATTATAAAAAAGAGGTGAATATGAACTATAATATAGAATATTTATTAAGATATGTATCTAATGATACTTATAAGAAAATATTAAAAAACAAAAGTAATTATATTCTTTCTCTAGTTGAAGATAACTATATAGATACCGATTTAAATATAAAATATTTAATAAAGTACGGGGTAAAGAATATAGATAAAATAGTATATGATTCATTAGAAGACTTAACCATAAGTCATAATGAATATATAAAGAAAATAAAAGATTATGAAAAAAAATATAGTAAAGAAGAAGTAATAATGCTTCTTGATAATGTATAAGGAGGAAATTATGTTAGAAAGATTAGAAGAAATAAAAAAACAAGGTTTAGAAAAAATAAATAGTGCTAAATCTAGTAAAGAATTAGAAGAAATAAGAAGAGAATTGTTAGGTAAGAAGAGTCCACTTACCGAAGTGTTAAAAACTCTAGGTTCATTAGATGTCGAAACCAAAAAACAAGTAGGTATGAAAGCTAATGAAATAAAAAATCGCTTTGATGAAAAACTAAATGAAAAAGATAAAGACTTAGTAGATAACGCTAGGGTTACAGATGAAGAAATAGATGTAACATTACCAGGTAAAGAAATAAATAGTACAGGAGCCTTACATCCAATAACCCAAATGTGTTATGACTTAAACGACGCCTTTTTATCCTTAGGATTTGAAGTATATAGTGAGAATGATATCAGTAGTGAAAAGTTTGCTTTTGATAACCTAAACTTCCCTAAAGATCATCCCGCTAGGCAATCAATGGATACATACTGGATAGAGGGAACAGAGGATAAAACTGCTGAAGAAAGATTATGCTTAAGACCACACTTAACAGGAGGTTCCGTAAGATACTTATTAGAACATGGTGCTCCTGCTAGATTCGTATATCCAGGAAGAGTATATAGAAACGAAACAACTGATGCCAGACACGAAAGAGCTTTCTTTCAATATGAAGCTTTAATAGTAGATAAAGATTTATCATTTGCATCAGGTAAAGTAATGATCGAAACAATATTAGAAAAAGTATTTGGCCAAAAAGTAAATGTACGTATGCGTGAAGGATTCTTCCCATTTACTGAGCCAGGTTATGAAATAGATATGGAATGTCTAGTATGTGGTGGTAAAGGCTGTAAAGTATGTAACCACAATGGCTGGATAGAAGTAATGCCAGGAGGAGTAATCCATCCAAATGTCCTTAGAAGTGCTAACTTAGATCCAGAAGTATGGACTGGTTTCTATATCAATATCGGATTAGACAGATTAGTAATGATGAGATATGGTATAGATGATGTAAGATTATTCCATAGTGGGGATTTAAGATTCCTAAGAGAGTTTAAGTAGGAGGTAAGAAAGATGAGAGTTTCATTAAATTGGGTAAAAAAATATGTTGATTTACCAAAAGAAATAACAAATAAACAATTATCTTATGATTTAACAATGAGAACAGTAGAAGTAGAAGATGTAATAGATACTTCCCTTAAGTTCCATGATATCATAGTAGGAGAAATATTAGAAGTAAATAAGCATCCTGATGCTGATAAATTAAAAGTATGTATGGTAAATATCGGTGAAGAATCCCCTGTCCAAATCGTATGTGGTGGTTCTAACCTATATGTAGGAGAAAAAGTAGTAATATCAAAACCAGGAGCAGAAGTATATTGGCATGGCGAAGGCGACTTAGTAAAAATAAAAGAAACCAAGATGCGTGGAGTATCATCATATGGAATGATATGTGGAGCAACAGAAGTATATCTAGAAGACTATTTTCCACCTAAAGATGAAAGCGAAATCGTTGATTTATCAGAAGTAGATTGCAAACCAGGAGATAATATCGCTGATATAATTGGTATGAATGATACCGTATTAGAAATAGATAATAAGTCTCTAACCAATAGACCAGACTTATGGGGACATTATGGAATAGCAAGAGAATTATCTGCAATATACAAAGTACCATTAAAAGAATTAGAAATAATAAAACCAGATAAAAATATAAAAAAATATAATATTGAAATAAAAGATACCACTAAATGTCCTAGATACTCAGCAGTAGAAATAAATAACGTTTATGTAAAACCATCTCCAATATGGATGCAAACAGCTATAACAAATGGTGGTATGAGACCAATAAATGCAATCGTAGACATAACAAACTATGTAATGATGGCAGTAGGTCAACCATTACATGCTTTTGATAGAACTCATGTAACAGGAGAAAAAATAATCGTAAGAAATGCTAACAAGGGAGAAAAACTATTATTACTGGACGAAAACAGTATAGATTTAACTACTGACGACCTAGTAATATGTGATACTAAGGAGCCTATGGCATTAGCAGGTATTAAAGGTGGTAGAAAAGATTCAATCTTACCAGATACAACAGGAGTAGTCCTTGAAGTAGCAGACTTTACCGCAGGTACAATAAGAAATACCGGTAAAAGATTTGATGAAAAGACCGATGCCTCAATTCGTTATGAAAAGAATATCGATACCGAGAGAGTAGACTTAGGATTATCATTAGCTTTACAATTATTTAAAGAAATATATCCCGAATGTGAAATAATAGCCTATGGAGATAATTATCCAAATCCTACTAAAAACGAAGTAGTAGAAGTATCTAAAGAATTCCTAGATATAAGATTAGGTAAAGTATTAACAGTAGAAGAAATAAAAGACACATTAGAAAGACTAGGATATAAAGTAGAATATAAAAATAATATCTTTAAGACAGTAGTTCCAACATGGCGAAGTACTGGTGATGTATCTATGAAAGATGATGTACTAGGAGATATAGCAAGGTTAATAGGTTATGAATACTTTGAAGCAAAACCATTACCAGTAAACTTTACAAGTTCAGTAAATCAACCCAAAGTAACATTAGAAAGAAGATTAAGAGAATACCTAGCCTATAGATGTAACTTTAATGAAGTATTTACATATCCTTGGATAGATGAGAAATATATAAAAGCTGCTAAAATAGATACAAGTACTTCAATTAGATTAGCAACACCACCTTCACCAGAACTAGGAATACTAAGAAGTTCATTAGTACCTGGTATGTTAGAAGTAATAAGTAAAAACTTAAGATATTTTGATACATTTAGAGTATTTGAAATGGCCGAAGTATTTATTAAAGGTAAGTACCATGAATCTACTGAAGAAGAAGTATTACCAATCCATAAGAAATTATTAACTGGAGCAATAGTAGGTAAGAATGCTAAAGAAATCTTCTTTGAATTAAAAGGAGTAATAGAAAACATATCTAGATATAATCATATGGAAGAACTTACTCTAAGTAGACTAGAAAAACCATCATGGTCTGATAAAGAAGTTTACTTAAATATTAGTTTAAATAATGAAATAATAGGCTCATTATCATTAGTATCAGTATCTACAATGAATGAATCAGGTATCAAGAGAACCAATATAGCTATCTTTGAATTAGACTTTGGAAAATTAGTACCATTTAAATCAAGAACTAATAAGTTTAATCATTTACCTCAATTCCCATTAGTAGAAAAAGACTTATCCCTATTAGTAGATTCTTCAATTACTTGGAAAGAGATAAATGACATAGTTAGTACTATGGTTAAAGAAGTATCATTTATTGAAGAATATAATGGTGATAAAATACCTGAAGGTAAGAAGTCTATTACTTTAAGAATAAAATTAGGTAATAATAATGGTACAATGACTACTGAACAAATTAATACTAGAGTAGAGAAAATATTAAAAGTACTTAATAAAGAATTAAATATTACTTTAAGAGAAGAATAAGCCTTAAAAAGTCTTATTCTTTTTACCTATGAAGCCATAGGTCTTCATAGGAATTATGAAGCTTATAATCTTCATAATTACAATTATCTGTAAAATAAAAACCACATAAATATGTAGCAGGAATTCTTTTAACATTGATTTTCATAAATGTATTGATATTTTAATAAAAATTTAGTATAATGAATATGGAAAGAGAAATTTATCCATAATAAAAATGGGTAACACCTAGTTGCAAAAGGTGTTCTCTCCATGTAAACATGAAGCACCCTTACATCATGAAGGGTGCCTTTATTATTTTCTGTGCATCATATTATCAATATAGATAATAATGATGAGAATAACCAAAGCAAATGCTAAGACTAGTTCCACTACTTAAACCTCCAAAACCCCCATGGGTATTAATAAAGGCTCTTTCATCATAGAATCACTCCTTCCCCTTGAGGTAATCAAGAAAATGGAGAAAACATCCCTTATCGGTGTTACCTAGATAATTGTACTATAGTTATAACAAATAGTCAATATATTATTGATAATTGTTTTGATTTATATACGCATACAATTGTATAACAAAAAGAAACGAAAAAGACGAATAGAAGTATTATTTCTATTCAATCTTTTTATTATATACATTCAACAAAAGTATCATCTAGACATCTAAGTACACAACAGCATCCTAAATTAATAGTAAAGAATGAGTTAGTAGCTTCATATGGAAAGACACTAGATTCGTCAGTATTAGGTGCTAGTACTCTACAAGTAGCACAGCAGCCATCTAATTTTTCTAGTCTAAACACATTACTGGTAGTAGTAATACTTGGATCTTTGCTAATAGGCATAGCAAGTGGTGTATTTCCATTACCACAAGTATATAATACTATTGGTCTAGTGTTGTAGCAGAAACTACTATTTTGACCTAAGAAACCTCTATCACAAGTCTCTAAGCAGCAGTCATTTTGACATACACTTTGCTGAAGTATAAGGATAACTTTTAGAATATCCGCAATGCAATTCTCACAAGAATTGTTTTCATTGTTACACATATAATCCACCCCTTTTTTATATTCAATATAACATATGATAAATATTACTAAAATTTCACTACATTTACCTAAAAAACTAAATATTTCACATAAAAAATTAACCTAATTCATATATATTATTATGAAAATATTAAATAGATTAGATAATTATATAAATGAAAAAGAATATAGTATGATATATAAATATAATAAGTTATCCGCAGTAGTAGTAGTAGGGGGTGTGTAGGATGTGAATAACTAAGATAAGGCCGATAATACAAGGATTTTCGAAAAGGATAACTATGCGGATAAGTATGTGAATAAAAAAATAGTTATCCACATAGCAAAAATTGGGCAAAAGTTATCCACAGCTATCCACAGGCAATTCACATCGAATCTGAATAGAATGTGGAAAAAAATAAAGGGTTGTCCCCAGGGTGTGAAGACACCTTTATTTTTTTGTTTCTTCTATATAAATGTACTACGTTGGTGGGTTCAATTTCTTGATGATGATATCAAGATTGCTTTTAAGGTTTTCGTCTGTTTCAAGCATTTTTCCAATTTTATCATGACCGTGTATAACAGTAGTATGGTCACGGTTACCCATAATTTTTCCGATATTTTGGAGAGAATAGTCGGTATATTTACGGGAAAGATACATACAAATCTGTCGTGGATTAGCGATTTCTTTATTTTTCTTCTTAGAAATGATGTCAGAAACAGAAATATTATAGTGTTCGGCAACGACATCCATAATCAACTGTGGAGTTACCTCTTTTTGACATTCAATCGTATCTTTTAAAGCATTTTCCGCTAATTCTAAGGTAACAGGCTTCTTTTCGAGGTTGGCGAAAACATAAATTTTGTTTAAAGCTCCCTCTAATTCACGAATATTGGAATTAATATTTGTAGCAACGTATTGCATAACCTCCTGATTAATATCAAGATGCTCTAATTCAGCACGTTTTTTCAAAATTGCCATCTTAGTTTCGTAGTCTGGCGGCTGAATATCCGCAGTAATTCCCCATTCAAAGCGAGATCTAAGACGTTCTTCTAATGTTGCAATTTCTCGCGGATGTTTATCGGAAGAAATTACAATCTGTTTTTTTGCTTCGTGAAGTTCATTAAAAGTATGGAAAAATTCTTCCTGAGTACTTTCTTTTCCTATTATAAACTGGATATCATCGATTAAGAGGACATCAATATTACGGTATTTGTCACGAAATTCCTTATTCTTGTCATGTTTTAAGGAATCGATCAGTTCATTTGTAAATTTTTCAGAGGTTACATATAAAACACGTAAATCTGGGCGATTATTAATGATATGGTGTGCAATGGAATGCATCAAATGCGTCTTTCCAAGTCCAACACCTCCGTAGATGAACAGCGGATTGCCGTAATCTCCGG
>OJMO01002022.1_pt1 | contig 11776 bp, 12 predicted proteins | sample 1597241 | NCBI WGS metagenome assembly OJMO01 (sample SAMEA2452129, study PRJEB22498) | human gut metagenome | biome: human feces; feature: human gut; material: feces | place: Australia | collected 2012 | reverse complement strand
CGGTTACTTCTTCATTCCTGCGGGCGGAGCGATCATTGCGTGTGTGGCTTTTGACCGTACGGGAACGATGAGAATCGGGAAATATGTGTTGAATCACTCATACATGATTCCGGGGCTAGTGGTGACGTTTATGCACTGCTTGGTTGCTTTCCTGATTAGTCAAATGGTGTTCTGATAGAAGAGTATGTAGCCTGAAGTGGGCGGATGAGGTTAATGGGAAATTAAACTCCTTTCCTCGTCCGCCTCTTTTTATGACATATATCGTTGTTTTAATTTTTCTATCGTAGAATTTAGCAAAGCGAATCAAATAAGGGCTGATTTCAAATGAAAGTGAAAGATTGTAATGCGGATCTGTTTGCAGATTTACAAAAATATGTTGAAAAAATAGCTCAGGAGCCCGGAGCAAAACTAGAAAGTGAAAATATATTGGCAGAAAAATTCGGAGTAACCCGTTACCGCATTAGAAAAGCTTTAGATCGTTTACGTCAAATTGGGGTATTAGATAGCGTAAAGCGTCGAGGCAGTATAGTCAAAAGTGTTGATCAATCTGCCTTATCTGAAAATCTAACTTTGCAAATGAATGTGGCTAGATTTAATGAAGATGAATATAACGAGGCTAGGGCAGTCCTTGAGTGTGCAGTCATACCTCTTGTTTGTAAAAGACAGACTCCGGCATTAATAGGTTCTCTTACAGACGAGGTTGCTGCTGTTCGAGCGTTTGCAAATTCACCTTTAAAGGCGGATAAGCATTTAATGAACTTTCATTTACTTTTGATTCAAGGATGTGGCAACAGGGTCTTACAGACGTTATCTTCTATTGTTATTCGTTATTTTTCTTCAACACACGAGCTAATAGAAAATGCACCAACCTCTTATTTTTTAGAGGCTGCGAGTCGTTTGGAGGACATTATTTTCAGTATTAAGGCAAGTAATCCTGATAAAACAGTCAAACTTTTAAATCAATATCTTGTCAGGTATAGGTCTTATAAAGACAACAAGACGAAATAAAAAACCACCCTTAGCAATATCTGCTAAGGGTGGCAGTGTAATTGGGAAACTAACTTAAAGCATTAACGACAGTCATCATATAGACTTTGATGAAGTTGAAATAAGCATTCAGAGAGATGCGTTCATTGGGTTTAGCCATTGCCCAGTCAGAAAATTCCTCAGCTCCTCCATAATGAGGCATAGGTGTTTTTGTTACTTTATAGATCCACGCAGCGTCAGAACCTCCGGGACACACGGCAACTCGAACATCTTTACCCATAATTTCTTTATATGAGCGTTTCGCTAGCTCGATGAACGGATCGTTGTAAGGAATATCCAGAATAGGTCTTCTGGAGGTAACGACCAAATCGTACTCATAAGATGGGTCTTGAGCTTTTAAAGCATCCAGACGATCTGTTATTTCTTTTAAAGCTTGGTCGTGTGTTTCACCCGGTATCAAACGTCTATCAAACCAAAAAGTCACTTTGGAGGGATAAACATTTGCAGCAGTTCCGCCATTGATGAGTGCAATGGTCAGGTGGGGAGGGGGAACATTATCAGCTACGGGTCTTGAAGTAAGCTCTTTATTTAATTCATAGAGCTCTTGGATTGCCTTAATGGCTTTTTGAATACAGGTTTCTCCGTCGTAAAGAAGTGCAGTATGACCAGGATTGCCAATAAAAGTAACTGTTCCTCTAAGAATTCCACATTGTTTAGGGTAAAGAATTCCATCGGAAGGCTCCGGACAAATGCCAAAATCACCAGTTAAAAGCTCGGGATAATTTTTCAGGATATATTGAACCCCTAGAGCTCCGCCATTTTCCTCATCACACATCCAAGTTAAGGCGACACTTCCTTTTGGATCAAACCCCATTTTTCGTAAGAAAAGCACACACATCATGGCGCAGGCATCACCGCCCTTCATATCACAGGCGCCACGACCGTATAGGTAACCATCTACGATCTTTCCGGACCAGGGACCATAAAATCCTGGATCACGGTTATCAGGCGGGAAAACGTCCATGTGTCCATTGAATACGAAACGTTTGCCTTTTTGACTGCCAAACCATTCCGCAAAAAGATTAGGCCTGTGTGGTTGCGCTTCAATTCGTTTAACCTCGAGCCCACTTTCTTTCATCCAGCGTTCAAACACAAAACTGACTGCTTCTTCGTCGCCCGTGACACTAGGCGTTTGGATGATTTCTTGAAGGAATTGGATTGCTTCGTCCTTGTGAGCATCCACAAAATCAGAAATTTCTTTTGCTGTGATTGTCATGGTGATCTCCTAAAGAGCCGGTTGACAACTTCAGGGTAATTCAATGCTCTTAGGATCACAATGATTTTTAGTGTCAGCTTTAAATTTAAAAGAGCAGTCACTTAAAATCAAAAATTCATCCCCTTGGTGACAGGAATCATTCTCTCAATTTTATTGATCAGATCTTCTCTGAGAACTGAAATAGCTTGCTCGAAATAGTCAAATATCGATCTGGGTGTTGTTTTGGTACAGGCAAGCGAAATTTTTCTTGAAAAACTGGGAATGCATTCAAAGTGAATTTTTGCCCACAACTCTTCATTTTTAATAAAAGCTGTCGGGTAAGAAATTATCCATGCTAAACCTTGTGCAATCATTTCCAAATGAACTAAATTACAGTCTATTTCCAATCTGTTTGGAATGTCTAAATTGTGTATTGCTAAAAATTCAGAGATGTCTCTTCCACTCCCGGTTTTATGAGGAGAACGTATAAAGGGGAGTTGAGAACGTGACAGTACCTTGACAGAATCAAAAACAGTTGCCGGCAGTTTCATTGAACCGGGAGCAGCAAGAATAAGCGGTTCAATGAAAATTGTTTTGGTTATCAGGTCTGATTCGTTAGATAAATTTCCGCTTGTAACAATAATGTCTATTTCATTGTTACGTAACCGTTTTAATAAAACGTCGGATGTTCCCATTAAGTGCTTGACTTTATAGGACTTTGTGGAGAGATTTTTAATCAATTCAGTCCCGATGCAGTCAGTCATTGAATGAATCATTCCAAAGCGAATTTCCGGCAACTTATTTTTCTTAAACTGAATAGTCTGGACAGTTTCTTCAATTTCCGCGTTGTACCGCTCAATAACCTCCTTGAGCATTCGGGCTTCGGCTGTGTTAGTTAAAGGGCGGGTTGATCGATCAAATAAAGTTACGTGAAGTCTATCTTCCAGTTGGGAAATTTTTTGGCTGACCGCACTGGGAGACATGGATAATTGTTGAGCTGCTTTAGAAAAAGATCGGGTCTTAGCAACAACAAGAAAGGTTTCTGCAAAAGGCGCGATTTCAGAAACTATGCTCATAATATTTATCCCGAATCGATGATTCTTTAGTTTAGGCTTAAGTTAAACCTGATTGCATTGATTCTAAACAGAAGTTAATCAATTCAGATGAAAGAGGCAGTGTTGTAGTTGATTTACTTTGGTGAGGTTATTACACCGTATCAGAGATTAAACTTTCGTACGCTAACTGTTCGTTAATGGATTGAGTGATAATGTCAGACTCTTCCTTACTTTTCCCATTATTCAAAAGGACATCGGAAAATTTAATAGCAATGCTGAAGCCGTGAGGATCTTGCCATTCGGGACATACTTCCTTTGTCTGTGTTAAATAGCTAATTTCAGAGTCGCTACAATGTCCGTATTTCTCATAAACAGCATTCATTATCTATCTGCTTGCTTTTGACAAGCAATCTAAATGAAGAACTGGAAGGTTCGGATTTCTAAGCCCAACGCTATAGTTTCCGATATCTTCAATTATTTCGCTCCAATTATTTTCAAGTCCAAGCAGTGTGGCGTTCAGTGTTTGAGATAAAGCCGGACCGTGGGGAAACGACATGTATACATCGCCGGTTAAGAGCGAACCATATTTAGGCAGGTACTCTCTATCTGCTAGATACATCAGATTCATGAGTTTAAGAGCTCTCATATTCCCTCCCTCTTTCAGAAGAAAATATGCAGTTATTTGAGAAGCCTATTCAGGGTGATACATAGAGTCTCCAGCAACAATTATTGAGTTTATCGCTGTTTAGCATTGAGGGCATATATACCGTGGCTATAAAACATGACGTTCAGAGTCCAAGATAAATTACAATGAGTTTTAAGTCTTGTAAGTGCTTTACTGAGTGGTTCCCATGACGACATTAGCCGAACAGATCCTCGTCATCGAGTCAGAACTTAGTCAGTTAGAAACCAAGCGCAAATTGTTACTCCAAAAGCTCTACGATTTGAAAATTGCCCAAAACGCCGGGGAGCAAAAGAGTAAGTATTCAACTTTAGAGAAACTCAATATCTTTAACGATCTATTTGCAGGGCGCAGAGACGTTTATGCACAAGGGTTTGAATCCAGAAAATACATGAAAATGGGTTATTACCCGGCCTGCGCCAATGCAGATAATATGACGCTTTGTAAGAGGGGAATCATTCGTTGCTCAAAGTGTCCCCATCGAAAATATGCTCTGTTTGATTTTCAAGTTATTAAAAATCACCTCAGGGTCAAGATAAGAAAGGAAGGCGTTTTATTGCGGGTTTGTATCCGATGATGCCGGATGAAACTTGCAAGGTATTGGTGGTTGATTTTGATTCAGATAATTATCAAAAAGAAGCTCTGGCTTTCTTAGACACATGTGACAGTCATGATATCCCTGCTTATCTTGAGCGAAGTAGGTCCGGTAACGGCGCTCATGTCTGGTTTTTCTTTAATGAATTTATTAAGGCTTCTGTTGCTAGAAAGTTAGGTTTCCTTCTGTTGCAGGAAACGATGAATAAAGAGTCAAGCCTTTCTTTTGATTCATTTGATCGAATGATTCCTAATCAGGATACATTGCCTGAAGGCGGGCTGGGTAACCTCATTGCATTACCTCTACAAAGACAGCCTAGATATCAAGGCAATAGTGTTTTTGTTAATCGAGAATTTCAGCCCTTCCCGGATCAATGGGCTTATTTATCTGGAGTTCATAAGCTAAGTTTTATTGATGTCAAGAAAGTTCTAGATGAATTCTCAAGAAACCCTCAATATCTAAACTCGGATATTCGTCCGTTAATGCCTTCAACACAAAATCCGGACGAATTTGAAATCAAGCCTTGGGAACCTGTCTCCGTCAACAAACAATGGGAAGAGATTGCAAAAACACAGAATCAAACGATTCAGATCGTATTGGCTAACGGATTGTATTTTCATAAAAGTAGCCTGAGTCCTAGGTTAAGATCTGCGCTAATACGATTGGCCTCTTTTTCAAATCCTGTATTTCATGAAAAGCAAGCGAAGCGACTCTCAACCCGCAATGTCCCGAGATTCATTTCCTGTGCAGAAGAAAAAGGGGAATATCTTTTCATTCCACGAGGGTTGAAAGAAAAAATCCTCTCGCTATTTGATGAATATCAGCTGAAATTCAGCTTGATTGACAAGCGTGCAGAAGGTTCCTCATTGCCTATTCTCTTTAAAGGGAAACTGAGGGTAAAGCAACAGGCGGTGGCTAACCACATTCTTCAGTTTGAGAATGCCGTTTTGTGTGCCGGCACCGGTTTTGGTAAAACCGTGTTGGGGCTCTACGCTATTGCTAAAAGAGGAGTGTCTACGCTTATCATCACGAATCGTAAGCAATTGGCAGATCAGTGGTTATTAAGCGCTCAAATTTTTTTGGATACCCCTAAAGAAATGATCGGCACCATATTAGCCGGGAAGGTTCGTCCGACAGGTCTCATTGATGTGGCAATGGTTCAGACTTTAGCCAACCCAAAAGATTGGCAAAAAGAGATAAACCGATACGGGATGGTAATCGTTGACGAATGTCACCACGCCGCAGCAAGGCAATTTGAAGAAGTCTTAAAACGGTATAGAGCGAAGTATGTTTTGGGGCTTTCAGCCACACCCAATCGGCGTGACGGACATCAGCCGATTGTTTACATGCAGTGCGGTCCGGTACGTTACCGTGTCAATAATAAAAAGGAGAATCAGTCACAACCTTTAATGCATGTTCTTCAAGTTCAGGAAACATCTTTCAGATCTCAAATTAATCAAGAAAACAAACGGATCAAAATCCAAGACATTTTCAAAGAATTAATTCACGATGAAAAGCGCAGTCAGCTTATTACTGATGACATCTTAAATGCATATCGGGAAGGAAGATTTATCCTCGTCATCACTGAAAGGAAAGAGCATCTGGATATCCTTTTAGATAGCCTTGTCGGAGTTGATCGACTGTCAGTCTTATACGGTGTGATGAAAGCCAAAGAGCGACATAAACAGATTGAACGCTTTAAATCCTTTTCGAAAAAAGAAGGTGGTGCAATTCTACTGGCTACAGGTAAGTTGATAGGAGAAGGCTTTGATGAAGCAAAGTTAGACACGCTCTTTTTGACAATGCCGATTTCTGATCGATCATTACTGATTCAGTATGTCGGGCGTTTGCATCGCTTGTGTGATGGGAAGGAAGAGGTACGTGTGATTGATTATTGCGATACCCAGGATACAAGACTCAAAAAGATGTTTATTAAACGGGAAAAGATTTACAGAGCAATTGGTTATAAAAATTTAACAGAAAGGGGTAGTGATTTGTTTAACAATGATAAATAGTTTAAATCGGCGTTTGTTTAAATTGGTGTTGCATAAAATCGAACACTCATCTAAAATGTTCGACGAAATCAAACAGAAATCAGAATGTTGAGATTAGCAAATGATTAAATCTTGGAAACATAAAGGTTTGCAAAATTTTTATGAAACAGGTTCTCTTGGAGGCATTCAACCATCCCATGAAGTAAAACTTCGACGAAGGTTGGAAATGATAAATAGAGTTAGAGATGTTCAGGAGTTAAATTTGCCATCTTATGGGCTGCATCGGCTAAAGGGAGATCGAAAGGGAATTTGGTCTATTGTTGTTACTGGAAATTGGCGCATCACCTTCAAATTTGAGAATGGAGATGCTTACATTTTGAACTATGAGGACTATCACTAATGGCAAGAATGTTTAATCCTCCGCATCCTGGTGGAATTTTAGCCGAAGAGTTGGAATTTCTAGGTATTAGTGCTCGTGATTTTGCACGTCACATAGGAGTTGCTCCTAGTTCTGTCACTCGTATTCTGAATGAGAAAGGTCCTATTACACCGGAGATGGCTGTTCGGATTTCCGCAGCACTAACAGGCCCCGATCCTTCTACGTGGTTGGCGATGCAGGCTGACTATGATGCTTGGCAAGCCTCTAAGCGGGTGAATGTATCAGGTATTTCTAAATATACTTTCAAACCTTTACAGTTAAATCACCTTGCGACTTAATTAGTTTATTTATTGAAAGCACCACGAAATAAGATGTGGTGCTTTCAGGATATAAGTTTTTGATATCTATGATTTTTTAATCAAATAAACAGGGCTATCAGGAGACTTCCTAAAAGGCTTAAGGCACAAATAAAAATTTGCCAGTTTCTATTTTTTCGATAGGTTCTTTCGAGTTGCAACTGATTATCCTTTTGTATTTTCAGGCTTAACTCATTAAGAACAATTGACATAGTTTCAGCAGTCTCTTTTGCGCTTTGTTTTAACTCATTTTTTCTATTCTGTTGTCTAAGTATTTCCTGCCGTTTTTTTATCTTCTAAGATTTCAGCTAGTTGACTGGCGCTAGAGATTTCTTCAATCCGCATTATATTTTTACTTTTCTTTTCTGACACCCTTAAATGGGGTTTTGTCATGTTTTACATCCATGAACCTACCGGTTGTGGTGTTTCGTTTCACATAATGACCACTCGGTGTTTGTGTTTGAGAACGATTTCTTACCATTCCTCGTCTAGCGTTATCCCCGATTGGTTTATTTATGGCCATAATTTTTGCCTCCTTTTATTTCCCCAATGTATATTATAATGCGAATTAAAATGAAAATGTATGTTATTACCGTACAATTTAAAAATGAAACAAATAAAACATCCTGGTTCCTTTATTCGTGAAAAAATTCTTAAACCCCGAAATTTGACGATTTCGGCATTAGCACAATTGTTAGAAGTCAATCGGTCGAATTTATCAAATTTAATCAATGGGAAAATTTCTCTCTCAAAAGACATGGCATCCAAGTTGGAGAGTTCCTTCGGAATTTCGGCGGAAAATTTACTGACTATGCAATTGGAGTTTGATTCTGAACAACAATGTCAGGAAAGTGTAAATGTTAAAGCACGTACCTATGTTGCACCTTTTTTAGAGATTCATGCTAATGATATCGAATTGACGTTTACAAATTCGATTGATATGCGAGCTAGATTGGCCGTATTCTTGAGAATTTTAATTCACTCGACAACAGGTTATTTATCTAAAGTCGATTTTCCAGGATTCTCAAAGACCTGGCTGGGATGGTTGGGTAGAAACTCAATTAGGTTCTGCATGGGTACCGGAAGGATTATCTGGTTGGGAATTTGGAGTCGATAGAGACATCAAAACTAAGGCAGATAAGGATTTCTCGAAAAGTGTTAAGGAAAATTCAGAAGAATTAAGACTAGCCACAGTGTTTATTTTTATAACACCTAGACGTTGGTCAAATAAGAAAAAATGGATAGAACCAAAGAAGAAATTGAATTTATGGAAAGATGTAATTGCCTATGACTCTAGTGATTTAGAGCAATGGGTCGAACAATCTATAGAGGCACAAGTTTGGTTAGCAAATCAAAATAAAGTACCTTCTCACGGAGTGAGAACATTGAAAACCTGTTGGGATGATTGGGCAAATGTTACAGATCCAGAATTACCAGGGAGTTTATTTTCAACACAAGTAAAGAAAAATATAGAGAAAATTGAAAAATTTTTAACTGATCACGAAAAAAAGAATTTGATCATCGCGGCAGATTCAATAGAAGAAGGAATTGCTTTTTTAAGCCAAGCATTCAATCAAATTCCCCAACACCAAAACAGAATCCTTGTTTTTGATGAAGAAAGAGTTTTACCGAGGCTACTTTTAGGCAAAGTAAATTTTATTCCAGTGATCCATTCTTTTTCCGTAGCAAAAGAGTTTGCACCTTATTCTTCACAAGTCAAATCAATTCTAATTTACCCTAGAAATTACACTTTAGAAATTGACATTCAATTAGAACCTCTTGATCGTAGATCCTTTAAAGAAGCTTTAAAAGATATCAGTATCGAGGACGATTGGATAGATGATCAGTACAGACGATCAGCGGGGTCTCTTACTATTCTACGTAGGCAGTTAGCTGTATTACCAACTATTCGATCACCTGAATGGATTAACCAAAAAGATTTGATTGAGTCGTTGATTCCTTTGGTGTTGATTGGGGCGTGGGATGAAAAGAATGAGTCGGACAAAGAAGTATTGTCGCTCTTAGCTGGGAAACCCTATGAAGAAATCGAGAAGGATATTAATAACTTGTTGTCAATAAATGATTCTCCCCTTTGGGCAGTTGTACATGATCGAGGTGTGGTTTCAAAAGTTGATTCATTATTTGCAATTTCTAGGAAGATCACTGCGACACAATTAAGAAATTTTTTTGATATCGCACAATTAATACTTAGTGAAGATGATCCTATCTTAGATTTGCCGGATCATTTAAGATGGTGTTCAACTCTATATGGCAAGACCCGAGAATTTTCTTTGAATCTTCGGAAGGGAATCGCAGAGACTTTTGTATTGTTAGCCGTACATGGTGATTTTTTGTTTAGCTCATCACTCGGGGTAAGTTGTGAAGAGTTAGCTTCTCGTACTATTAGAAATATTTTGTTGCCTTTGAATTCAAGAAAACTTGAAGCCAACCGTAATGAGTTACCTATTTATGCCGAAGCTGCTCCGAATACTTTTCTAACAATAATTGAAGATGACCTAAAAAGAGAAACTCCAGAACTAATGACACTATTAAGATCTGTTAATACAGGTTACTTAGGAGTATTCTGTCCTAGAGCAGGGTTGTTATGGGCACTTGAATTATTAGCTTGGAATGATAACTTTTTACCTAGGGTAGTTATTGTTTTGGCCAAATTGAGTCAGTTTGAAATTAATGATAATTGGTCAAATAAACCAATCAACTCACTATCCCATATTCTAGATAAATGGATGCCACAAACAGCAGCATCTTTGGATGAACGAATAGCAGTCTTTGAGCAATTATTTAGCAGGTATCCGGAGATCGCTTGGCAAGTTGCTATGCAACAATTTATCTTTATTACCTGGGTAGGAGAATTTACATGTAGACCAAAATGGCGTCGAGACAGTTATAACCATGGCCTTTGTTCTAATGTGCAAGAAGGGCAAAAATTTATGGAATACCTTTTCAATAAAGTTATTACCAGAAAGACTTACTCGGTCGAGATGCTTTGTGATTTGGTGTCTAAGTTGAGATCAATGAATGAAACTCAACAAGAGAAAGTTTGGGAAGTTATTGATAACTGGGTATCAATTGGGCAAAACGATAAAGATTTGGCGCAGTTGAGAGAGAGAATAAGAGTATCAGTTCTGGCAAGAAAGATCAGGAAAAGTGCATTGGAATTCGAATTCCCCCAATTCACTGTGAAAGCATTTGAAGTGTATAAAAAATTACAGCCGAAAAATATTGTTTTTAAAAATTTATGGTTATTTGAAAATCAATGGGTTAGAGACTCTGCTTATGAGTCTCTTGACGAAAAGGTAGATTACATCAAGCGTGAGAAATATGTTAAAGAACTTCGTATTAATGCACTTTTTGAGATTTTCAATAAAGAAGGTGCAAAAGGAATTCTTCGGTTAGCTCAGGCAGGTAACGCATCTTATGTAATAGGTTCACTTCTTGTTGAAGCTGAAATTATTGACGTTGAAGTAATTAAGAAAATTATTTTGAATGACGAAATAAAAGATAACGAGTTACTCAAAGGAATGCTTGAAACACTGAAGAAAGATTGTTTCAATCAATTATTAGAAGCAATTTTACTTCTGGCGAATGATTCTCAACTCTTGAAATTCTTATTGTTATCTCCGTATGATAAAAATACATGGCAGGCAGTTGATAAAGCGAGCTCAGAGGTTAAAACTCAATATTGGCTCAGCATTAAACCTCCGTGCAGATATTTTGATTTATCTAATTTTGAATTCGGTGCAACAAAACTGTTATCAGTAAATAGACCCATTGCTGCCTTTAACTCTATCGAGCTTGATATCGAGCAGATTTCTCCTCAATTAATTTATAAGTTACTTGAAGCAATTCCAGAGAGTTCGGAGCTGAATGCCTCTCAATTTCAAATTGATAGATACGGTTTGGAAAGGGCATTAAAGGTAATAAATGAAAGCCCCAATTTTTCTTTGCAACAAAAAGCTAATTTGGAGATGCTTTATATACGTCAACTTTCAGTGGATCCATTTAATTTAACTCGTACTCGTATACCTAATTTAGAAAAATACGTGGAATTACACCCTGAATTTTTTGCTTACCTAGTTTGTTCTACTTACAAAAGAGATGATCTTAAAGATGAAAATAACTCGTCATTATCAAACACTGATGTGAGTAGTTGTAGCTTTTTATTAAATACTTTGAAACGAATACCAGGGTGCGAAGAGGGTGACATTGACAAGAGTATCGAAAAACTATTGAATTGGGTGAATCTGGTAATCGAGTGTTGTGAAAGACAAGGGAGGTGCACTTCTGCCTATCGTTGTATTGGGAAGTTACTGTCCAAATCTTTAAATGGTACAGATGGGATTTGGCCAAATGAACAAGTTCGAGGATTCTTAGAAAAGTTTGACCAAGAGGACGTAGTTGATAGTATGCGAATTGGTCGATATAACAATCGAGGTCCGGTATGGAGAGACC
>OJMO01002015.1_pt1 | contig 11791 bp, 7 predicted proteins | sample 1597241 | NCBI WGS metagenome assembly OJMO01 (sample SAMEA2452129, study PRJEB22498) | human gut metagenome | biome: human feces; feature: human gut; material: feces | place: Australia | collected 2012 | reverse complement strand
CCGGATATTGTGATTACCGATATCCGGATGCCCTTTATGGACGGACTGGCCTTGAGCAGGCTGATTAAAAAGGAATTTCCGGAAACAGAAATTATTATTTTAAGCGGATATGAAGAATTTGAGTATGCCAAAGAAGGAATTAAAATCGGTGTAGCCCAGTATCTTCTTAAGCCGATCAGCGGAGATGCCCTGATTAAGGAAATTGATCTGGTAGCGGCATCCATTGAAGAACGGAAGCAGAAGGAACGGATCCGGGAACGTTACTTTAAACAGAGTATGGACCGTGAATCGGAGAAAGATAACCTCAATATCCAGGAGCTGGATTACAAGCAGTTTGAGAAAAGTAAGCTGCAGGAGTTTATGAAGGTCGGATGCAAGGAGGAGGTTCCTTACTTTATTGACGAGATGTTTCAAAAGCTGGATCATAGTGCCGTGAAATCCAGAATCTTCCGGCAGTACATTGTGATGGATGCCTATTTTTGTGTTGCAGAATTTGTGGAAGAGATCGGTTTGTCGAGGGATGAAGTGGAACCGATGGATGTTGCTTCGGATGTATTGTCAAGTATCGAATATTCCAAGGAGTATATTGTCCGTATTATTCAAAAAGCAATTGATGAACGGGATCAGGTATCCGGAAATAAATATAAGGGTCTGATGGACGATGTGAAGGCATATATTGAAGCCCATTATGTGGAAGAGGATCTTACCTTAAATCAGCTTGCTGCACATGTGAACTTTTCACCCAATCATTTCAGTATGATTTTCAGTCAGCAGACAGGACAGCCATTTATTAAATATCTGACCGATTTTCGTATGAATAAGGCTAAAGAGCTCCTTCGCTGTACCGGCAAAAAGAGCAGCGAGATCGGACTGGAGGTCGGATATAAGGATCCGCATTATTTCTCAGCCCTGTTCCGTAAAACGCAGGGAATGACACCGACACAATACCGGGAAGGAAAAGCATGAATAAGAAATTGAAAAATGCAGCGAAGGATTTTTACGACCGTTCTTCCCTGACAAGTAAAATACGATATTCTTATCTGGTGATCCTGATTCCTATTTTTTTGTTTCTGCTCTTTTGCTTTTATAATCTCTGGGCAGCGAACTACCGGTATCAGGATATGATTAACTCTACCGTAGCAGCCAGTGAGTTTACGCTTGATTTTAAAAAGGATTTTGACTATGAGACCTATCTTCTGATTGTAGGAAACAAGACAGTAGAAGAATCAGAACTCCGGGATATGCTTACCAATGCGAACCGGATCATTACCGGATTGGAGCAGATTACGGATTCCAGAGACAATCTTGCCAGATTAAAGAGTATTAAGAAGTATCTGAATAATCTTGATACCTATGTGGATCGTATTGAACAGAATATCCGGGTAGGAAACCGTTATGAGGACAATATGGAAATCTGGGAAAACGATGTTCAGATTGTAACGACACTCGTGCGCGAAACGATTTTTCAGTATATTTATTATGAAACAAAGGGAATTCAGGAATCCCATGCGGAATACCAGAGCTTTTTCGTTTCCATGATTGAAATTTCCGTCATTGCCTTTGTAGCGGTTTTGCTGTTGATTGTGTTTATTTCCCATTATATTCCTTTAAGTATTTCAAGACCGATTACGGAGCTTGTGGAGGTGACACAGCAGGTATCGCGGGGAAATCTGCAGGTAAGATCCCATGTTAATACAGGTGTGGAAGCAAAGCAGTTAAGCGAATCCTTAAATACGATGATTGACAAAATTAACGAGCTTCTTGAACAGGTAAAGAAGGAGCAGATCCGTATCCGGAAGGCAGAATTTGAGCTTCTTCAGGCACAGATTAATCCGCATTTTCTGTATAATACACTGGATACCATTATCTGGCTGGCAGAAAGTGATGAGCAGAAGCAGGTTGTCCATATGGTGGAGAGTCTGTCGGACTTTTTCCGGACCTCTTTGAATCAGGGAAAGGATATTATTTCGATCAAAGAAGAAATCCAGCATGTCCGCAGTTATCTGGAAATCCAGCAGATGCGGTATCAGGATATCCTGGAATATGAAATTAATGTTCCGGAGGAATTTTATCAGAATACGATTCCCAAGATCACCGTGCAGCCTCTTGTGGAAAATGCACTTTATCATGGCATTAAGAATAAACGTGGCAAGGGGAAGATCACGGTAAGAGGATACCGGGAGGGTTCCTTTTTTATCCTGGAGGTGCAGGACAATGGAATCGGTATGCAGCCGGAACGTTTGGAGCAGGTAAGGAATGCACTGGTTCATAAGCAGTTCGTGGAAAGTAAGGTATACGGATTATATAATGTAAACGAACGGATCCGCTTAAACTGTGGAGAAGAATATGGTCTCAGGATTTCAAGTACCTATCAGGAAGGAACTACAGTGAAGATTTTTCTGCCGGATACAGACAGTGGTCTGACCAGTCCGGCAGAAGAAATTCAACCGGATTCGTAAAAAAATCAACTTAAAGTAGTTTTTGAGGATAAATTTCAACTTTTGCCATAGGGATCTTCATGGTATTTTCAGCCGGAAAAGTTATGATAGTCTTATCAAAGAGATCAGTCTTTGATGAGACTATTTTTCATTAATGGGAGGTTATAACATATGAAGAGAAAACTTATGGCATTGGCAATGGCAGCAGCAATGGTAATTGGATTAACCGCATGCGGATCCGGTTCCGCACCGGCTTCATCTACGGCATCGACAGACACAGAAAGTACATCAGACAGCGCATCTGCTTCTACAGACACAGCAGCAGATACTTCTGCATCAGGTGAGTTAATCAAGGTTGGTATCATTAATAATGACCCGAATGAATCCGGATATCGTACCGCAAATGACAAGGACCTGAAGGCAATGTTTACAGCAGAAAACGGCTATGAAGCATCCTTCGCATACAGCTTAAAGAATGATGAGCAGATTACTGCAGCACAGAAGTTCATTCAGGACGGTGTGGATTATCTTCTTCTTTCCGCAGCAGATACTGCCGGCTGGGATTCCGTATTAAAGGATGCACAGGATGCAGGTATCCGCGTAATCTTATTTGACCGTACCATCGATGCAGATGCAAGTCTTTATGAAGCATCCATCGTATCTGATATGGCAAAGGAAGGCCAGACTGCAGTTGACTGGTTAAAAGGACAGGGACTCAGCGAATATAAGATCATTCACCTTCAGGGCGTTATGGGTTCTGCAGCACAGCAGGGACGTTCCGGTGCATTGGATGAAGCAGTTGCTTCTGATGGCTGGACACTGGTAACACAGCAGACTGCAGAGTGGAATGCAGAAAAAGCACAGCAGATCGTACAGTCTGTTATTGATTCCGGCGAATCCTTCAATGTAATTTATGCAGAAAATGATGATATGGCTAAGGGAGCTGTAGCAGCACTTGATAAAGCAAATATTTCCCACGGTGTTGGCAAGGACGTTATTGTTATGGGCTTTGACTGCAACAAGTGGGCATTGGAAGAATTATTAAATCAGAACTGGAACTATGATGGACAGTGCAATCCTTTCCAGGCATCTTACATCGATGACATCATTAAGACATTGGAAAGCGGCGGAACCATTTCCGAGAAGACCATCATCATGGAAGAAAAGGGCTTTGATGCAGCTTCTATTACCCAGGAAGATGTTGATAAATACGGTATTTAAGGAAATATAGGGAAGGTCTGACATTTTTGACAGATCAGAATTATAAAATCAGGGTAACTATTCAGGATTAATGTAATTGTTAAGATAACGGTAAAGCGATTGAATAGTTACAGATGAATAAGCGCGGTGCAGGAAGGAGACATTCAAAGCTGCTCCGCGCTTATTATAAAGGCAAGGAGAGTGACGGCTGCAGTGAAAGAACATATTGTTTTACAAATGGAAAATATACATAAAAGCTTTCCCGGAGTACGTGCCCTGCAGGGAGTTGATTTTTCACTTTGTGAGGGTGAAATTCATGCATTGATGGGTGAAAACGGTGCCGGAAAATCTACATTAATTAAGGTATTAACCGGAGTTTATGGAAAAGAAGAGGGAAATATCTATCTGAAAGGCCATGACAAGCCGGTCAGTATCAAATCACCCCAGGATGCACAGGAGCTTGGAATCAGTACAGTATATCAGGAAATTACTCTGTGTCCGAATCTTTCTGTAGCAGAGAATATGTATATTGGAAGAACGAAGGGCTTCATGCAGAACTGGAAATCCATGAATGAAGGCGCAAACCGTATATTAAAGTCTCTGGATATTCCGACGGATGCATCGGAGCAGCTGGCAAACTGCTCGATTGCTGTCCAGCAGATGGTAGCTATTGCACGTGCAGTAGATATGGACTGCAAGGTTCTGATTCTGGATGAGCCGACCTCCTCTTTGGATGAGCAGGAGGTTGAAAAGCTGTTTAAGTTAATGCGTGATCTGAAGGCAAGAGGCGTTGGAATTATCTTTGTAACACATTTCCTCGATCAGGTATATGAGGTATGTGATAAGATTACGGTTCTCCGCGACGGCAAGCTGGTTGGACAGTATGAAATTAAGGATCTTCCGAGAGTCCAGCTTGTTGCAAAGATGCTTGGAAAAGAGCTGGATGATATGTCATCCATCCGTGATGACGATAAGGTGTACCATGGAACCGATGTGTCTGAGAATGTTTTGGAAGCAGAGCAGCTGGTAAGTAATGCAGGAATCAAGCCGTTTGATTTTTATATAAAGAAGGGTGAGGTGAATGGATTTACCGGACTTCTGGGCTCCGGACGAAGCGAATGTGTCCGTGCTATCTTTGGTGCAGATCATGTATCAGGCGGAACGGTGAAGATGAAAGGTAAGAAAGTAAAGATTACCAGACCGATTGATGCGATGCGTCATGGAATTGCTTATCTTCCGGAAGACCGTAAGGTGGATGGAATCGTAGGTGACCTTTCTGTCCGTGAAAATATTATTATCGCACTTCAGGCGAAAAAAGGTATGTTCCATCCAATGAGCAGAAAAGAAATGGATGAAGCAGCAGATAAATATATTAAGATGCTTCGGATTCTTTAAACCCTTCTCAAAGGCAGAGGCCAATAAAATTGCAGAGGAATACATTAAGCTTCTGGATATTAAAACAGCATCTGCAGATACCCCGATTAAATCCCTTTCCGGTGGTAACCAGCAGAAGGTGATCCTTGCAAGATGGTTATTCACACATCCGGAATATCTGATTCTGGATGAGCCGACAAGAGGTATTGATGTCGGAACAAAGATTGATATACAGAAGCTGGTATTGGATCTGGCATCAGAGGGAATGAGCGTAACCTTTATTTCTTCCGAAACCGATGAAATGCTTCGTACCTGTTCAAGACTCATCGTTATGCGTGACCGCAAGGTGGTTGGTGAGCTTACAGGAAAGGATTTAACGCAGGCAAAGATTATGAGTACAATAGCCGGAGGTGATATGGAATGATACAGAAAATATTTCGCAGACAGATCTTTATTCCCATAGCTGCATTATTGATTTTGGCTATTTTCAATTTAATTGCAGATCCTTCGTTCTATAAAATTACGTTGGGTTATAACAGTGCGGGAAATCCGGTATTGTCCGGATACCTGATCACCATTCTGGATTATGGTTCAGAGCTTGCGATCCTTGCTATCGGTATGACGCTTGTTACGGCAGCTTCCGGTGGGCAGGATATCAGCGTGGGCGCAGCCATCGCAATCAGCGGCAGCGTAATCCTCCGGGTACTTTGTGGAACCAATTCAAGACCGGATACCTTACAGGCACCGATTATTGTAGCGTTCCTTATAAGCTGTGTGGTAGCAATGCTTTTTGGAGCATTTAACGGAGCGCTGGTTGCATATTTTAAAATTCAGCCTATGGTAGCGACTCTGATTCTGTATACGGCAGGGCGTTCCATTGCAGCCTGGATCAATAACAACGAGCTTCCGATTGTCAATGATGCCACTTTTGCGGTATTCGGTGGTTTCATTCCGGGAATCCCGATTCCGACGCCGGTTTTCATTGCGGCAGCGTGTATCCTCGTGAACGTATTGGTTTTGAAGTTTACGAATCTTGGACTGTATACGCAGGCAGTCGGTATTAACGAAAGCTCTTCCAGACTGAATGGTTTAAATCCGGCATTTATCAAGTTCCTGACCTTTGTAATTCTCGGACTTTGCGTGGCAGTAGCAGGACTCATCAAGGTCAGCCGTTTATCTTCCATTAACTATTCGGTAATTGCGAAGGATATTGAAATGGATGCTATTCTCGCCGTAGCACTTGGAGGGAATGCATTAGGTGGTGGTAAGTTCAATATGACAGCATCCATACTTGGTGCTTTTGTGATCCAGTTCCTGACAACGACCTTGTATAAATTCAATGTCCAGTCAGATGCTCTCCCTGCATATAAGGCAGTTGTTGTTATTCTGCTCGTGGTATTCAGTGCACCTGTAGTACGGGAAAAAATGGGAGAGTTCTTTAAGCGGATGAAAGCAGGAACACTGAAGAAGGAGGTACAGTAATATGAAGGCAAAAAGGAAAATGAAATTAACAGACACCAGTCTGCTGCTGTTGATTACTGTTGTTGTTTTCTTTGCAATGTATATCGGTGCAATTCTTTTTCAGGGAAAAGGCTTTTTAAAGCCGCAGACCTTCTTTAATATTTTAAATGCAAATGCTGCCCTGATTATTATTTCCTGTGGCATGAGCCTTGTGATGATTACCGGTGGAATTGATATTTCGGTAGGTGGTGTGGTAGCCCTTGTAAGTATGTGCTGCGCGGTATATCTGGATTATCATGGTGGTAATATCTTCGGAGCCATTGGTATTTCCTTATTAATCGGCCTTGGCTTTGGTCTGGTTCAGGGTTATCTTGTTGCCTACCTGGATATCCAGCCATTCATTGTTTCACTGGCGGGGATGTTCTTTGCCAGGGGAATGACAACTATTGTGAACACGAATCCCTTTAACGTAGCCAATGAACAGTTTGTGGCCTTAAAGGATACCAGAATCACAATACCCGGAATGGGATCGGTTAATAAGCTCGGAAATTACGTAAACGCATATATTGAAATCGGAGTGGTGGTTGCACTGCTTGTTGTAATTCTTCTGTTCTGTGTTCTTCGTTTCACGAAGTTCGGACGTAAATTCTATGCAGTCGGCGGTAACAGCCAGAGTGCCCTGATGCTCGGTATTAACGTGAAGCGTACAAAATTTTTTGCCTATCTGATCTGCAGTGTGTTAGCCGGTATCGGAGGATTTGTTTACTTTATGCATGTCGGTTCCGGCTCTGCATCTCATGCAAGCGGAATGGAAATGAATGCGATTGCTTCCTCTATCATTGGCGGAACGATGCTGACAGGTGGTGTCGGTAATATTATCGGAACCTTCTTTGGAGTATTGTCATTAAGTACCATTCAAAACATCGTATCCTCCGCCGGACTGGATCAGGCATGGTGGACAGGAATTACGATCGCCGCAATGCTCTGCCTGTTCCTTGTGGTACAGAGTATTGTAATGTCCAGAAAGAAGAAGCTGTCTAAGGGATAGAAACATTCGTATGCCCAACAGATACAGAGAATGACGGGATGCTTATATCAGGATAGGTTACGGATTACAAAAACAGGGATGGAAAGGAGTCTTCTTGCAAATATTTACAGGAGACTCCTTTTATTTTATAATATTTATAATAGTTATGCATGAGTCAAAATGATCAAAGGGGGGAAGATTTATATGTCAGAAAAGAAGAAAGGGATAATAAAGGAACAGAATCATAAATTAAAAATGTTCAGTTTTTTAATATTGATTTCATTAATACCGTTGCTGATTGCAATTTTGATTACAAGTCTGATGTCTGTTTATATGACGAAAAACTATCTGGAAAAAAATGTCGAAAATACGTTATATATTGCTGCATCGAATTTGGCAAATCATTGCAGGGAAAATGAAATTACAGTTATGAATGCAAGTAATTTCAATGATTATATTGACAGTCTTAAGGAACAGGGAATTGAAATGGCGATCATCTTTGAAGATGTTCCCTGTGTTACTTCTGTTAAGAATGAAAATGATTATCGAATTCGTGAGATCCCTATTGGTAAGGATTTTGAGGCCGATCGCGAGATTTTGCTACAAGGATTTTATGATCAGAGTGTTTTAATAGATCATCAGGTATATTATGGATATTTTATGCCCATTATTACCGGCGAAGAGCTTGTGGGAATGGCATTTGCGGGTGAATTACAAAACGATATTACGGAAGCCTCCAGAAATATGATTTATAAATACCTGCTTACGGCACTGATGCTTGGTATTTTGTTTGCCACGTTAATTTTGATTTTCAGCCGCTATCTTACCAGTGCCTTGAAGCGTGCCGGGAAAAATGTTGATGCTCTCTCCAGAGGTATTTTGAGACAGGAGAATGAAGCAAAAAGTGGCATACGTGAAATGAATGAACTGTTAACTTCTACACAGAATATGCAGGAAAAACTGGTAACCATTATCAGCAGTGTCAAAGAGCTGTCAATTTCTTTAGTAAATGATATTGCAAATGTAACCGAATTAAGTGAAAATAGTAATCATAAGGCAGATAAAATCTCAGTTTCCATGAATGATTTATCGGATTCTACTCTTCTTCTGGATAAAAATATTCAAAGGATTGAGGAGCAGATCATAGAAATTGAGGAAGGTGTAGCTGAAATATCGGACCGCGTTATTCGATTACAAAGCAATTCACGGAGTATGATTCAGACTAACCGCAAGGCAACGGATAGTATGAATGAAATTTATGAAGGCAGCGAACAATCTGTGAAGGCGGTTGGAGATATTGCAGAGCAAATTCGACAGACGAATTTATCGATCGGGGAGATTGATAAAGCAGTTGAACTGATTCTTTCTATTACGGAACAGACAAAACTTCTGAGCATTAATGCTTCAATTGAAGCAGCCAGAGCCGGTGAAGCAGGAAGAGGATTCGGTGTTGTTGCAGAAGAAATCGGCAATCTTTCGGATCAAAGTGCCCAGGGTGCGGAAATGATTAAAAATCTGGCCAAAACGATTACAGAGAAATCTCTGGAATCTGTGCGGCTTGCAGATCAGGTTTCCGGATTGATTGTAAAGGAACAGCAGACCGTTATGGATACACAGCAGAAATATGCAGAACATAGTATGGATCTTGATCGTTCCGTATCGGAGATTGAGGGTATTGCAGAAAAGACGATTCTTTTATCTGATCGTAAAGAGAAGATTGTAACAGGTATTCGGACGCTTACAGAGATCAGCAAGAAGAATGCCGGTCAGAATGCAAATGTAAATCAAAATATATCAGATATTATTTTAGAAATACAAAATGTAAACAGAAGGTGTGAAAAAATGAACGTAATAGCGTATGAGTTGCAGAAATCTATATCATTTTTTCACGAATAGGTTGTAGGCAAAATGAAAAAATGTGTTTTTGGTATGGTATTTTTTATAGGTGTTCTGTTATTAGGGATTAGCTGCAGTAAAAGTTTGTCACATTCAGACAGAGAAAAACAGGAGGAAATATCTGCTCTTGAAGAATGGAATGATCAGATTGTGATCGGATTTTCCCAGCTCGGAGCGGAATCAGCCTTTCGAAGTTCAAATACAATTTCTATGAAAGAAACTTTTACAGAGGATAAAGGATACCATCTGTATGTTGAAGATGGGCAGCAGAAGCAGGAAAACCAGATTATGGCAATCCGTACGTTTATTCAGCAGGAGGTCGATTATATAGTTCTGGCTCCCGTTACGGAAACGGGGTGGGATACCGTGCTGCAGGAGGCAAAAGATGCCGGAATTCCTGTAATTATCATGGATCGCCGGGTGAATGTACCGGATGAATCCCTGTACACCTGCTGGGTAGGCTCAGATTTTGGCCTTGAGGGCAGGAAGATGGCAGAATGGATTCACCAGTTTACGTTGAAAAGGGAGATCCCGCCGGAGGAGGTCCGGATTGTGAATATTCAGGGAACCATCGGTGCATCTGCACAGGTTGGCCGTACAGAAGGTATGGAGAACAAGTTAAAAGAACATTCCAACTGGAATATGTTAGACAAGCAGTCCGGTGAATTTACACAGGCTAAAGGACAGGAAGTTATGGAGTCTATGCTGAAACAGCATGATAACATCAACGTAGTTTACTGTGAGAATGATAACGAAGCATTCGGAGCAATCGATGCAATCGAAGCTGCTGGTAAGACAGTAGGACCGGATGGAGACATCCTTGTAATGTCATTCGATACAACAAACGCTGGTCTGACAGATACATTATCTGGAAAGATCATCTGCGATACAGAGTGTAACCCATTACACGGACCACGTGTAGAAGAAATCATCAAGAAGCTGGAAGATGGCAAAGATGTTGACAAGAAAGCATATGTAGAGGAAGAAATGTTCGCATATGATGACACTGTTAAGAGTGTGAAAGTTGATGATAAAGATTATGATGTAACAAAGATTACACAGGAAATTCTTGACAAACGTGCATACTAAAAACAGGCAGAACTTATAGTAACATAAAAAAGAGGTGAAATGGCGCGGCGGAATAAACGGAATGAAAAGCCGGATATGCTGCCGCGCTTTCTATGCCCTTTTGGATATTAAAGAAAGCGGGTGAACATTAGAAATGGAAAATAATGTTGTATTAACAATGAGAGATATCTCAAAGACGTTTCCAGGTGTCAAAGCCTTACAACATGTTGATTTTACTCTCCGTAAAGGAGAAATCCACGCTCTGATGGGAGAAAATGGTGCAGGAAAGTCTACTTTGATCAAAGTACTTACCGGTGTGCATCCATTTGAGTCTGGAGAGATTAAAATGGAAGGAAAAGACGCACCAATCGTTAACAGATCTCCACAGGATGCGCAGGACAATGGAATCAGTACTGTATATCAGGAAGTCAACCTTTGTCCGAACCTTACAGTTGCAGAAAATTTGTTTATCGGACGTGAACCAAGAAAAGCAGGCCTTATCGACTGGAAGACAATGAACAAGAAATCTACAGAGCTGTTAAAGGATCTGCAGATTGATGCAAAAGCTACAGACAAACTGGAAGAGTGTTCACTTGCTAAACAGCAGATGATCGCTATCGCACGTGCGGTTGATATGAACTGTCGTGTACTGATTCTTGATGAGCCTACATCTTCTCTGGATGATGATGAAGTAGAAAAATTATTCGTATTAATGAATCGTTTGAAAGCTCAGGGAGTTGGAATTATCTTCGTTACACATTTCCTGGAGCAGGTATATGCAGTCTGTGACCGTATCACTGTTCTCAGAAATGGTGAACTGGTTGGAGAATATACAACAAAAGACCTTCCAAGAGTTATGCTGGTTGCTAAGATGATGGGTAAAGATTTCGATGATCTTGCTGATATCAAGGGCGAGCATGCAGAACTGAAAGAATTTATTCCGGTTATCGAAGCAGAAGGAATCGGAAGAAAAGGAAGCATCCGTCCATTCAACTTCACTGTTAACAAAGGAGAAGTTGTCGGACTTACAGGACTTCTTGGATCAGGACGTTCCGAACTGGTTCGTGCGATTTATGGTGCAGACAAACCGGATAGCGGAAAAATAAAGGTAAACGGAAAAGAAGTGAAGATCAATTCTCCACTGGATGCCATGAAACTTGGTATGGCATATCTTCCGGAAGACCGTAAGAAAGATGGAATTATTGCTGACCTGTCAGTAAGAGAGAATATCATTATTGCTTTACAGGCAAAAAGAGGTATGTTCCATCCATTGAGTAAGAAAGAAATGGAAGAAGCAGCAGATAAATATATCGAAATGCTGCAGATT
>OJMO01002007.1_pt1 | contig 11812 bp, 7 predicted proteins | sample 1597241 | NCBI WGS metagenome assembly OJMO01 (sample SAMEA2452129, study PRJEB22498) | human gut metagenome | biome: human feces; feature: human gut; material: feces | place: Australia | collected 2012 | reverse complement strand
CTTTCACCTCCTGACAGACTTGTTTTACCCAATTACGGAAGATCAACTCAAAATAATCGGGCTTTATCATACTGAAGAATCTGTTAAAAGTATCATGACTGGGGATGAACTCCAGGCCGGGTATGCGACTCTTGAAAAAAGCAATTTTCGAATTGCCAAATTCCTCAATTTCATTCCAGGACTGGACCTCACAGATTACAGCAGCAATGGATATATAGATACTAGTTTCCATTTTATGGACTTTCTTGCGGTTCATACTAGGATCTTCTATTTGTTTACAAAGGTCAATTATACCAATTTTCATGTTAGTTTATGTTTTAATATATCTTATAAAGACAAGAAAAAAACAATCGATACAAACAATAATAATACATTAATAACCAACAATATAACAAATAAACAACAAGAGATAGTATAGTAAAAATATAATATATTTACTCTGGAACACTTAGTTGAATTTATAGTTTCACCAAGGTGAAGCAAGCGTATCACTTGGGTGACTACGCCTCTCCACCTAGATGCCAATGTATTGTCACCTAGGTGAAACCACAAAAGAAGACAGACAAAAGATAAGCATCCGGGATTGTGCGTGTTTTTTCCAGTCATAACAAAGTCAAAAGCCTAACGTACTTCGTTTGGCTTTTGACTTTATAACAGCTTGAAGAGAAATACACAAGAGGCCGAATGCTTACAATTCTTCCATAAACTTGACCAACGAGTGAACAATGCTTCAATCCATATACACCCACGCAGGGTGTGACGAAATCGGCCACCCCGTTTGGACGCTATTCGATGTTTCAATCCACACACCCACGCAGGGTGTGACCAAGCCGAACCGATGAAAAGAGCATAGGAAAAAAGTTTCAATCCACACACCCACGCAGGGTGTGACTTCATCAAGCAATATTACGTTGTTAAGGGTATGTTTCAATCCACACACCCACGCAGGGTGTGACAAATCCGTACTTCGCCCAAAGGGCAGGAGCACTGTTTCAATCCACACACCCACGCAGGGTGTGACCCTTCTGTTTCTTCTGTTTTGGCAATTACAAACGGTTTCAATCCACACACCCACGCAGGGTGTGACTTCCCGGTGCCCCCGGTGTTCCCGTATCACCTTTAGTTTCAATCCACACACCCACGCAGGGTGTGACCCTTTCACTCTATCTTGAACGGCCAATGTCCATGTTTCAATCCACACACCCACGCAGGGTGTGACATCACACGATTGTATCTTAATTCGGGGATTTCAAGTTTCAATCCACACACCCACGCAGGGTGTGACTCTGCTCGTAATCCCATACACCACTTAACAGCATGTTTCAATCCACACACCCACGCAGGGTGTGACCTCCCATGTATCCTTTTCAACATCAAAACAGAAAGTTTCAATCCACACACCCACGCAGGGTGTGACCGATGGCATCATGAAACAAATCATAGCAGGTTTGTTTCAATCCACACACCCACGCAGGGTGTGACACCACGATGAAGATGTAGGACGCAACTGGTACTTGTTTCAATCCACACACCCACGCAGGGTGTGACTCTTTGTTACACATAACCAAAACAAATCATAATGTTTCAATCCACACACCCACGCAGGGTGTGACTCTATATCTAATAACATATTATAAATCAGCAAATTTAATCCACTGTTATGCGAATCATCATTATTATTCAACTTCATAACGAAGAAATACTTTACAAATAATTTAATCTACTGATTATTAACACATGCGAAGATACTACTTTTTTTGTAACACACCACATTCGCATTATATTATAAGAGCCTCCTCAAGTTTATACGCCGTTTCAACACCTATTACTTCCACCCTCTTATTCTCATTTTTACTAAGAATATAAAAACGAACACTATCAAGAGACATATCAATAATATCCCTAACTCTCCCTTTTAGAAGAGAATATTGCGCTTCCGTCACTACACACTCAAAGACTGAGTTCTGCACCCTCTGTCCATAATCCAAACATGCCTTGGCCACACATCGTAAACGGTGAGCCCCCTCTTTGCTTGTAGTATCCACATCGTAAGTCACAAGAATGTACATAATTAAAAATCATTTTATAAGAAATACCGGATAATCGTCAATATCCTGCCTGATATACCTTGCCATTAACATAGCCTGCACATAAGGCAGAAGCCCTATTTCAACTTTTTCATTAAGATAAGGATGAATTATCACTTCCCTTTTCCTTGCCTGCCATGCAGTAATAAAAGTCTTTTTCCCTTTATCTGTCATAACAACCCCATTATCACCTTGGAACAAGAAGTCTTTTACTGAAATCTGTCTTTTATTAATCAACGACAAAATAAAACGGTCGCCAAGGTAAGCACGTAACTCTTCCATCATATCTAAAGCCAACGACGTGCGCCCTGGACGGAGTGTATGGAGAAACCCGACGTATGGATCAAGGCCAACAGTTTCGAGAGCGGCCGCAACATCATTGGCAATCAAGGTATATGCAAAAGACAACATGGCATTCACCGCATCCTTGGGAGGACGACGATTGCGACCATGAAATGGGAAATCAGTCTTCTGATTAAGTATCAAGATTGGCAATACCTCAAAATAGGCATTCGAAGCCATCCCCTCATAACCAATTAATTCCGTCTTATCTTGAGCCTTCAAAGCATCACGCTTGGCACGTTCCAATACTTGCACCGCCCTATTAATGTCTTCATTCTCACCATAATCACGAATATATCTCCTCAATATATTGCGATAGTTTTGAATCTTACCACCAATCATCAACCGAACCACATGCAACGACCAAGATGCATCGTCCGACAATTGGTACTGCTTTTTGCGTAACAGAACATTCCCTTTCGTAGCACCTTGAACCCTGCTGATAAATCTGCCTTGTGGAGAAAGAAATGTGAGTGATATACCATTGTCACTACACAATTTCATCACACCGGGACTTGCGCCCATATATCCGAACGTAACGATGCCTTCTATATTTATGACAGGAATACGAAACACCTCCTCCTGCTGAACAGATATAACGACATTCAGCCCATCCTTACTAAGATACGCTTCCGGTGTCGTCACATACAAAGTATTCAATAGTTTTCTCATAGATACAGATTTTTAGTAAGGTAATTATCTACCGAAGTACAATTATTTACCATTTCCGGCATGCAGATATCTTTCAGCGAGCACTTGTCACAATGTTTCCCATATTCAGCCTTCGGGATAACCGCTTTACTAAATATATCGTGCATATCCCGGGCACATTGTCTGACTATATCTCGCAGTTCCTCCGTTATATCCACATTAACCCAATGGCGAAGCTCCCCATAAAAGAAAGCGCCGTATGGTATATGGATAGCATACATTTCTTCTATGCACATGATTTGTGCTGCCAACTGCACTTCATCCACCTCGTTTCTTTTCGGTTTGCCATGCTTATACTCCACAGCAACCGGTTGCCATCGCCCCGGATAGTTGGGATGCAAAATCGTATTTTCAAAAGATGAGGAAGGAAGTAACTCTATGGCATCAGAGATTCCATAGAGTCCAAGTTCACGCGAAGCGATATTCACCGCACGCAATGTTATCTGGTCACCACACTTTTGTCTATAAAACGGATCATCTACATGCTTGTGCAGAATCTGTCCTTCGATGGTGAGACGATTATCATCCCATTGCTGCTCAATGTGTATCAAAGCCCATTGCCGGGGACAGAACCTAAAGTGCTGAATCCCCGACAACATAAGCATATCGTCTTCATTGTACATACGATGGAATTATATCAGTTCCTCAATAGTTACATTTGATGGAGCATTCTCCTTATCTATAGTAACTGAATAGTCGATGAATGAGCGTGGTGCTCCATCGCAGACTTTCTCCACTTTTACCAATTCAAACAACTTGTTGGCGGGAGCATTACCCAATATGGAGTCATGCTTGAAGACTATCAGTTTTTGAGCACTCATCAATCCACGTGCCGCCGAACGATCCACATCGAACATGTTCTTTAAAGCTTCCCAAAATAGTTCAAGGTCTTCTTCAGAAAATCCTGTCTGTTGTGCCAAGTTGGCGGAGATGAAGCCGTGACAGACGTAGAGGCCATAAGGAATGGTGGCTTTACGTCCCATTGTACGATTGCCACCATCTTGTTTTTCTGCTTCTTTCTCTGTTGCTACTGCCATACGAGTAATAGAATGTTCCGCTACAGCAATTGGATCTATAGAACGAGCAAAGGTGAACTGGATAGGGCCACGAACTTGACCCGCATTTTTACCTGTTGACATAACTGCACCAAATGTTCTGATATCGAAGTAATTATTACACATAAAACGACGTGCTGCTTCTATTTTGTCCTTTGCATTTTTTACTTCTGAATCATCATGTGCATTATCAATCAAAGTATTCAGGACTGCCTTCTCTTTGATAAATATATCAAAGCCATTCACAAGCCCTTTTGCTATTTGTACATAGTTACGAACCTTGCGTTTCAAACAGACATCCGTAACAAGTCCCATACCTGTTTCGGCATCCACACGTGGTAGATTACCCGCATCCGGATCACCATTTGGGTTACCATCTTTTACATCAAATATGTAAACGAAATCAATTCTATTCTTTAGTTCTGACATAACTTTATATTTTTAAAATTATTATTCCATTTCTTTATTTTCCTTGTTCATAAAAAGGTCTTGACGTTGATGATAATATCCCACAAAGAACCGTCCTTGATCTTGCAGGTTAAGATGTGGAGGAAATCCTTTTGCATCAAGTTTGGATATAATTTCCTGTTTCAGCTTCTCATAGAACACTTGTCCACCCGGATTCAACTTCTCTATATGATGAGTAGAAAGATTGAGCACCGTGGCAAAAACCATGGAAGGAGTTGCTGATGCAGCATTCATATAGCGTTCTCGAATGGAATGAATACCATTGGCATCCTCCTGTATCTTGTCAAGTACGGCAAATAGCCTTCCACAAAGATACCCTTGATTTTGATTTTCTTTGTCTAACATAACATCTAATTTTTTATGATTGTTATTTTCGTTTAGTCTGTTGAGATATGCCTTGATGATAGCAGCACGCACTATATTGACGGATTGTTCTGCACGTATGCGACGAATACATGCTTGAAAGAGAGAAGCCGGATACGGCAACCCTTGAAATATGCTTCTCACCACAGCATCAGGAAGATTGGGAGTCGCATCACTTGACTTTCCTCCAAGAGTAACATTTCCAAGAATGGAATGCAGTCCCACGTACGGCTTCTTATCTTTGCGAGTGTCAACCATCTCCATATCCGTAAAATGTTTACTTATCAAACCTGCAAACTCACGCAAAGGCATCTCATTCCAATATACTACCGCAATTCTTGCCGAATTGGGAGCCAAACCCAAAATGAAGAATTTGTCATCATCGTTTGCCGATAATTTTCCGTTATAGATAGACTGGAAAGTATCATATACTAACTTTATGCGCCTGTTTGAGTCGTCATTTTCTTCTTCAATCCGCCCCAACAAAGAAAATAGACTATTTTCGGACTCTTTTGAAGCCTCGCTATTGGAGGAAGCCCAGAAAAGATAAGTACGTGAGCCCACCATAAACTTATTGTGAGAATCCGAACGCAGCAAATGATTCAATGCGGTTGTATATGCAAATTCAGCTTCTTCTGATATTGGAGCATTGTATCCTTTAGATTTCCCATACGAATCATACCCGGAATTAACTTGAAATGCAACTAGTTTAGCTGTTTCTTGGCTTCCAAGTATCTTTGTAGCAGTTGTAATCTCTACAACTTTTGAATATCTCCCTGTTATCAAACAAAGATTTCCTGCCACGCCATGATTCTCGTCAAACAAATTTATCAATTCCCTTTTCGAAGCCACTATTTTCGTATCCCCTTCTATAAGGAAAGAAAAGGTAGAATATTTCTTATTAAGATTTTTGGCTATATCATCCCATAAAGAATCTTTCTGCATAGCCCCAACTATAAAAGAATGGTCTTGCTGATAAAATGCATAAACAGCTTTTATGTCCTCATTATCCGGAAAAGCATCATATATATCTTTTACTTTCGCCTTAAATACTTCAAAGTACTTACGTATCTTTTCCATATCCCCCTTATCGGAATAACCAAATACATATTTACAATTGTCATACAAATAGTTTGCAACAGGGGCACTTGACCGGCTAACACTTTTCTTAACAAGAAACTGCTGTGCCGACTTCTTATCTATGCGCCTGTCTTCAAAGCGCAGAAATTTTCCACATCTATCAATAACAATAATAAATCCAATCTCTTTGTATTCTAAACCAAAAGGGGCCACATCATCTCCACTTCGATGATAGTAATCATATAATGCTTTCAGTATCATCTCAACACCTCCTCACTATCTTTATCCGGTACAACAATCACTCCCTTTTTCATTTGGGCTCTATAAAACATAGCATTCGGTTTTTGTGGATTTTCCTCAAAGTCCATATCATAAAGCATAATGCCGAAATCCCTGTCTTCGGCTAAGGGATAATCAAGATTATCAGTACTTTCAATATACTTCCAGTTTGCAGAAAACTCACGACATCCGAGATAGGGCTGCGTAAAACATTGCCCTTGTGATGCCCTGCGTTCGAACATCTGATAATACTTCATAGGATTCTCGTCGGCACTTGGCTGATGCTTGGCAAAAGCCTCTTTCGGACGGTCTTTTACCGGAATAAATACTAACTTAGCATAAATTCGGTAACGCACATCCAGCAGAAGCAACGTGTTCTTCTGCTGGCGTGTCTTTCCATCATCTATATAAATTGGTTTCATGCTGGAATTTACCACCGCTCCAACTTCATTCCGTCTAATGGTAGCCCATTTAATAGGCCTGAGTACCTCAATCTTGGTTATCTGCCAACGCATGGCATAACGTTTAAACAGTATCGCTTCAAAGATGGCGCGTGCCGCCGATGGCGTAATGACATCATAACTCACACGCTCTACTTTCAACTCCGGACGAGTGAAACAAGCCCAATCGCCCCACACCTCCAGACAATATTCTTTATCTGTATATTCCATATCATTCATCGTTTTCCTTGTTTTCCAATAAATCTTCCGGCTTCTGACCTTCAAAAAACCTTTTTGCCGACAAGGGAGTTACCACTTCACGACCGGTTTTTTGCTCCAACTGTTCGCGTGCCACACGAGCCACATCACCACCGTCAGCCGCACACTGCATATTTTCACCCAATGTCTGAGGATTTTTAGCTTTAGTAATACTTGTCGTAGAGAGTTCGGCCAGCATATTAAGAACCAATTCTTCATTGGTCATATTGTCCCGGAGATTTTCTTTCTTCAAGCCCTTGAACTGTTTGTACTCCTTTGCCGACTTTCCGGTCCATTGCTGATAGATAATGTCTGTAAGAGTAGCATATTGAACACCTTCCTCTACATTATGTAGTTTCCATTGATCTGTAAGATCTTTACGGATTTCAATGCTCTTCAAGCGTTGGTTTATCCAGTTGTCAGAGTAACCAAGTCGCTTGTAGTCCATCATAGCTTGCTCAATACTCAACTCAGGGTCTTGCATCTGATCAAGACGTTCGGATGCTACATGTGCCATCCATTGCTTGAACGGTTCTGCCTTGGGAGATGGGATAGACTGAATGATACGTAGTAGTTGTTCTGTATCAGCCACATCTGTAAGTCGCATCTTACCGTCTGTGGCTTTCATTTTCAAACCGTGACAATTTGTCACGGTTTCATTTCCCTCTTCTTTAAGTCTTTGCTTTAACTTACGCCAATAAGCAGTTGCATCAACACTGTCTGTTAAAACTGACACCACATCAACTATCGAAAAATACCATTTTTCCTTTTCATCATCCCACACGGTGCGGACTTTACGTTCTTCAAACAATTTCAATGTTTCTTTCTTTGTCATATCCGTTTCTTTATATCATTAATACTTCCTCCAGCCAATGGTTATCAAGGCTGAGACCTGTGGTTTTATTATACTGAGACCTGTCTGCCAATACATATATTCCTTCCAATATTTCTTCGACAAGCCCATAGCCTTTCAGTTGCTTAAAATCATAGGAACGGATGCCTACAGTAAATTTCGCCAATTGCTTCACCAACGAGTAGGTACACCCCGATTCTTTCAACTGCTCTATAAGTTCCATGCTGTTTTCCCAATTTACGATAACATTTATACTCGTATCATCAATCAGGTGAAATTCTTTTGATGCAGTTTCAAAACATAACTCAGTAGGTTTGTAGAGCCAGTGCTTTATATCCTTTTCATCAAATGTTTGCTTTCTGCTATACAATTGACAAAAATAGGCTTTCATGGTAGAAGGAGCAAACCAATCACTATCTTCCGGCAAATTCAACCGAGCATTGTTGGAGTCAGCCATTGAACCGAAGGGCTTTCGCTTCTCTGCAGCCAGACTGAACACAAATGTATGTCCCATGGCACTTCGTCCTTCCCGATTGCACCGTCCCGCTGCTTGCAATACAGAATCGAGTCCTGCTTCTTGACGGAACACAACCGGAAAGTCTATATCCACACCAGCCTCCACAAGTTGGGTTGCAATGACCCTGACAATCGGCTGCGACTCATCCTTCAATAAAGTTTTTATTTTACCAATAGTTTCGTGTAAGTGGGCAGGGCACATCATTCTAGACAAATGCAATTTCACTCCGTCATTGGGCAAACGGTCATACAGCTCTTTGGCATCTTTACGAGTGTTCACTATGCACAACACCTTATTATATTCAGACACCTTTGCAGCTATCTCATCATATGTTTTTCCTGTATCATCGATTGACAACTTCACACGGCGAAGTTGGTCATGCAAAGCAAATTCTTCCGGAATAATTTCCTTGATATGTTCTATTCCCTTAAAATCAGCTTTAGGATTTGTTCCTTCTATCAGACCACTCAGTACCGGCTGGCTTGCCGTGGTAAACAATACCGAGACCCCGAACATTTCCTGATACGCTTTCAGCGCATCGACTATCGGCTGCAAGAAGCCGGTTGGCAACATCTGAACCTCATCCAAAACAAGAATTGAATTTGCCATGTTGTGCAGTTTGCGGCAATCAGATGTTTTATTGCTAAACATAGATTCAAAAAGCTGTACATTGGTAGTGACAATAATGGGATAGTTCCAATTCTCTGTAGCCAATTTTGCTTTTTCCCTATTTTCCTCGTCCTTAATATCATCGGGGTCGAAATTACTATGATGCTCCAATACATTTTCTTCACCAAAGATTTCCTTCAAAAGCCCTGCCGTTTGCACAATGATACTGGTATATGGGATGGCGATGATGATACGATTCATTGAATGGCTTACAGCATGCTTCATGGCCCATAACAAAGAAGAAAGTGTTTTACCGCCTCCCGTCGGAACCGTAAGGCTATAAAATCCTTTTTCGCTTGAAGAAGTTCTACTGCATTGTTCTTTCACTTGCCGGCGGATGCGGTTCACTTTCGTATCGGCTGCATTCGATTGCAGTTTTTGCATATATACCTCCAGTTGTGGAAGCAAATCGACAAGCGTAGCCAAATTTCCCCGCTTCCGCCATGACTCTACATCCATAAACCGTTCTGTATCGAGTCGGTCGGCATCTACAAGACAGGAAAAAAGCATACGGGAAAGGTGATGAAAGTGTTTCCATTCAACCTTTGATTTAGAAAAAGGTGAATCAATAAATTCTTGGAATAATAAAGGTTTGTTTATGCTAATGTCACCCTCGTTTATTTCTTCGGACAATAGCCTCTCTTTCAATATGTTTTCCACATCCCCAAAATTATGTAACCCCGTGTGATGAGAAATAATTTGGTTTACAAGAAGATGGGAAACATCCTTTCCCATAAGTTCTTTTGCCAATATTCCACCCACAAAAGCATGGGTATGATCATCATAGCGCTTCTTGTCACTCGTAGGCAAACCATTCATCTTGCGTATGTATTGCTGGAATGCCGCCCGTTCCTTTCCTTTGTCATGAAGTAGGCCGAGCGCACGCCCCCAAGAAGGAAGTCCGAACTGCCCGGCGAAGGATGCCGCCATATCAGCAACCCCCTTTTGATGTTCATCATTGGTTTGTATCATCCATTGACCATTATCCCTATTTTGATACAAATGGGATATCAACTGATTTTCCTCTATCATCTGATTAAATTTATAAGGCTAGCATTCCACAAATATAGTGAATAATATCAGACTCTCGCAAAAGAAAATCATATTTCAAGTCAGCTCCATCAGTTTTCATCCTTAAAACAAGAAATACAACCAACAACGACAAGAACAGGCATTCCGCTTTGTCGCCTCTACGCGGAAAAAAGAGAACAAACCATTTCGGCGGGATACAAAAATTTCCGTCACTACATCTCTTTTAGAATCAGTAAGATGTAGTGACGGAAGAAAAAACAATCTGATTATCCACATAGGTAATCCAGCATTTATATTTCAATACAAATAACGTATAAAGCAAACGTTATCGGGCATTCCCATGTGATGCAATCATCCATCAATGAAGCTTTTATGGTATGATTGCAGATAATTAGTAAACATCAAGCTTTCACCACCGCCAGCAACTCATCCGGTGTAACCAGTGACTGCTCGCCTGTAGTCATATTCTTCAAAGTCAGTTTCCCTTCGTTCATTTCATTTTCACCAACAATGGCAACAAAAGGAATCTGCTTGTCATTGGCATATCCCATCTGCTTCTTCATTTTAGCAGCATCCGGATAAATTTCGGCACGTACCCCTGTTTCACGGACTTTTGCCAGGATAGGCAGACAATAAGCAGCTTCTTTATCACCGAAGTTTACAAACAACAGTTCAGTTCCGTTCACCGCTTCTTTCGGGTACAAATCCAACTGATTCAACACATCAAAAATACGGTCGGCTCCGAAAGAGATACCTACACCAGACATACCGTCCATACCAAAGACACCGGTCAGGTTATCATAACGGCCGCCACCGCTGATACTGCCAATCTGTACATCCAAGGCTTTCACTTCAAAAATAGCGCCAGTATAATAATTCAAGCCACGAGCCAAAGTCAAATCCAGTTCCATCGCGTTCCGCAGTCCTAAAGCCGATAATGTGTCGAGCACGAACTCACATTCCGCAATGCCCTTCAAACCGGTCTCGCTCCCGGCCAGGACGTCCTTCATCACGGCCAACTTCTCCTTGTTCGTTCCGCTCAGGCTGATGATGGGCTGCAAACGGGTCACGGCCTCGTCACTGAGACCGCCGACCTTCAGTTCGGCATTCACATTGTCAAGCCCTATCTTGTCCAGTTTGTCGATAGCCACGGTGATATCCACAATCTTGTCCACCGCCCCGATCATCTCGGCAATACCCGTCAGGATCTTGCGGTTGTTCAATTTGATGCATACCCGTATGCCGAATTGGGTGAATACCGTATCCACAATCTGTTCGCGTTCCTCCCCGTTCAGCTGGTAAATCCATGCCTTCATCGTCTCATCCAACATCAGGCTCTGGGCCGCCACCTCCCTGACATAGACAAAGGATGTGCCGAGCACCTCCCACGACATGGCATCGTGCTGCTGGATCCCGCTGTTTGAGCTCTTGACAACTTCAAACGACTCCTGATGTTCTAAGAGCATTCCGACAATGGAAGATTCCGGCAGGATCGTGTGCAGCTTCGGCAGCATGCGCTGGTACTCTGTGCTTTCCACCATATCACTCCGGAATCCCGGACCATCATTGCTGTACACATTTAAAATCTGGTTCTGGATCTGCGGATCACATTTTACGGAGGCATACACGGCAAAATTTCCACCCTTTGAATGGCCGCC
>OJMO01002000.1_pt1 | contig 11842 bp, 10 predicted proteins | sample 1597241 | NCBI WGS metagenome assembly OJMO01 (sample SAMEA2452129, study PRJEB22498) | human gut metagenome | biome: human feces; feature: human gut; material: feces | place: Australia | collected 2012 | reverse complement strand
CATATTGATTTCATCACTCATACTGTTCCCCCTTACTTACTTTATTTTAGCCAAAATCCCAGGAAATTGCATAATTCCTCACGCCATCGTCCAGTTCAATGGAAATCATCTGATTGGCAAGGTGATGAATCTTTTCCTCACAGATTCTGATTTCGGTACCCTATGCCTGTAAAGTGATCAGCTTTTTGTTCAGATTCATACACTCGCCTGCGAAAGCACTCTGAACAGTATCCGGCGCTTTAACGGCACTTATCCGACATTTTTCTCAGCATATTCCTGTTCCAGTTCTTCTGCCAGATACTCATCACTCATACGGTGCATATCCGAAACGCCTTCACGGATCAGCTGATAGACCTGGGAATGATAAAAGAATTCCAAAGCCGCATCCAGTGAAAGTCCCTGCTGTTTAGCAAAGCATTCAATAACACGGCTATTTTTTTCTGAAGCAAAATCGGGTTCGCTGTCATAGTGTTTCACTCCCTTCAAAATGCAACAGAGACAAAGCCTTCTCTGTACGAAAACAGATTTGCAGGTTTGGCTTTTCATAGCGTAAGCGGCTGATAGCTTCCGTTTTATCAATCAGCCCGTCAAAGAACAGCTCCACGGTATTAAACACCTTATCATTGGCAACACCACCCACAACAAAATCGTAATCCGTCGAATCTTTTCCGCTGCGACAGTTCAGAATGAAATCCAGCCATTCTTCGGAATAAGAATCAAATTTCAGCGTTTTCAGTTCAGCTTCCCGGCTTTCATCGTATTCATACCGAGAGATAATGCCATCTTTCCCACGGCGTTTGAACTTGCCGCACCACTTCGCCGCCTGTTCATACAGCGGCGTGACATAGAAGCCACGCCCGAAATCTACATTGGGACGGGAATGAACCAAATCCGGCTTTGCAATCTCTAAGAAAGAACCATGATAGAGAATCATACTTCCACACCCCTTTCTTTCATCACATCAAGGAGGTCATCAACGATATATTCCCGGCTCTGGGTATGCAGCACTTCATATTCCGGCACAATATAACCGTTCAGAATGTCACTCTGTTCAGTAAATGCCTGATAGACACGTTCTGCATCTACGCCCAGCTTCGCCGCTACATTTTCAATGCAGAATACAGCAAACTCCAGTTCACTGGAATTTTTATTTTTTTCATCCATCATCGCACGCTGGCTCTCCTTCCCTTATTTTACCTCTGCCTTATCTCATTCAAAATAATTATTAACATACGAATAGCTTATCATGAAATTATACTTTAAACAACCAAATACACCACAAATAAAACTGCATTTCTGCAATATCGTATTATGATATAAATGAAATATTATCTCCAGGTATAAGTATTATTTACCCATCCTGTCCTTGATATTATTGTAGATTTCCCGGGTCTGCGCATCATCTGCACCGTTTAGAATAACGGTGCTCCCCTCTACTTCCATGACTACATAAGTATCACAGTCGTTATGAGTATAGCGGATGTAATCTGCGTGGATTTCATCGCGAAAATGTCCCATGGAGTATTTCAAGTTGCCAAAACCGTTCGTCCGGATTGTATTCGTATCCCGGAACATATTCTCTTCGTAAGCAATGCTTTCGATAGCGTCATATTTCACTGTGTAATCCTGCCAGCCTTCCGCCTGAACAGTAAATTCATTTTCTCCGTAACAGATCTCGATTTTTCCCGTATATAACGTCCATACCGTAAATAGCACACACGCGAGCATTATAAACACATAGACCGCAACCACTTTATGGTTGTAGTGTACTGCCAGCCCTTTTCCGGTGCGCAACTTCTTTCTATAATAGAGATAAGAATACAGGATGCTGCCAAAAGCTGCTGCCGTGATAGCGAAAATAAACAGAAATAATGCAGCCATGCTGTCACTGAACAGTCCACAGCTCATGCTCAATAGTCCTGCTGCCACCCATATTTTCCCACTGAAGCGGTGCGTGGCATTCCAGTTCTCCTCATCCTGCAATGTCCATACGACGCGGATGCCGATGGTGCGGTTCGGTTTCACCTTGGGCAGATAATTGCCCACAATAACAAATAGCAATCCCATTCCGACATACAAAATTACCATGAGCAGATTCTCTTTCTTTACACCCATATCAATCCATCTGGCGATACCGTTATAGAGCAATGTCATTCCCGGCACGATCCACGTAACCATTCTTATGACCTTGTCACTCTGCTGCCTGTTTCTGTTGTCGTAAAAAGTTACTGCCATTATTACCACATAAGTCACTGCAAAAGTGCCGTTTATCCACAGACTGTTCTCAAAGGTATATCCCAATATAATGCCCACGCACATAACAAATGCCGAGCAGATCAGCCTGCCTTTATTTTTCTGTATCATTTCCTTCATTATCCGATGCTCCTTTCAAATCTGTGATCCATAACATGATTTCTTCCAGCACGGAAGCATTCAGTTCATAATAAATAAACTTTCCTTCCCGCTTGTCCCGGATCAGATCTGCCTCCTTTAGCACCGACAAATGCCTCGATATGGAAGCCCCCGTCACCGGAAAATGTTCGCAGATCTCTCCTGCCGACAATCGACCGTTTTTCAGAAGATTTAGTATTTCACGCCTTATAGGATCTGCCAGCGCTTTCAATGTATCCTGTATTCCCAAAAAGTGAATCACATCCTTTCATCCAATCGTTTAACATTTAACCTAATTGTTAAATATATTGTATCATGTGGATTATTTAATGTCAACAGCTTCACAGATCAAGGCAGATACTTATTCCTGCGTATGGATACATCTGTACATAAAAATCCCTCCGTCTTATGACGAAGGGATCTCATTCTTCTCTATACTTACGTACCATCTTCCGGCAGTCCCCTTAAGAACACCACTGCCACCGGCAATGACAAAACCGCAGATAAAATATCGGACACCGGCTGTGACCACTGGATGCCTCGAAGTCCGAAGAAGGCTGTCAGGATCAGGAGAGCCGGGATATAGATAGTGCCACTTCGGAAGGAGGCTAAGATCGTCGCCCTGCCGCCCTTTCCGATGGACTGAAACAGCATGTTGCCGCAGATACATACCGGAATAAACGGTAGCGTCAGACATTGGATCTGCAACGCATAAAATGCAATCTCATAGGCATCCATATCCGTAAGGAATTCCAGCAACAGCTCTCTGCGGAACACATACACCACCCCTGCAAACACTGCCATGGTCACCAGGCTGGCGCACAGGGTGAACCAGAACGCTTTCCTTACACGGGAATACTTCTTTGCCCCATAATTGAAGGAGGATACCGGCTGGAAGCCCTGACCGATACCCAGGGCCACACTGAATACGAAATTGAAAATACGGGATACCACGCTCATGGCAGCGATGGCAATATCTCCGTAGACAGCTGCCTGTGCATTCAACACCATGGTGGACACGCTGTTCAGTCCCTGCCGCATCATACTGGGGAAGCCTGCTGTAAGAATATTCTTATGCACGGCAAATTCCCAGGTAAAATATTTCGGTGCCAGGCTGCTCTGTGTCTTTCCACGCAGGAAAAAGAATAACAGGATTCCGAAGGATATGTACTGAGAGATCATAGTGGAAAGTGCCGCTCCCCGGATACCAAGATTTAAGCCCCACATAAAGATGGCATCTCCCACCATATTTAAGATACCGCCGGAGACCAGTCCTACCATCGCCAGATTGGCATAGCCTTCATACCGGAGCACATTGTTCATCACACAGCTGGATGCCATTGCCGGTGCCGACACCAGAATATAGAAAGCGTAGATTCTCGCATAGGGAAGGATGGTCTCCGTACTTCCAAGCAATCTGCACAATCCGTTCAGATCCAAAATACCGATAATTGCGATCAACACTCCGGCTCCCACCGCCAGATAAAATCCCGTTGCGGAAAAAGCTTTCGCTCGCTCCTTTTCATGAGCTCCTAACAACCGGCTGATATTGCTTCCGGCGCCATGACCGAACATGAATCCGAACGCCTGAATAATTGCCATCAAGCCAAACACCACGCCTACCGCTCCGGTAGCACTGGTGCCTAACTGGCTTACGAACCAGGTATCCACCATATTATACAGATTCGTGATCAGCATACTGATGGTAGTCGGCAGTCCCAGTTCCAGGACCAACCGTGCTACCGGTTCCTCGGTGAGCCGTTTATACTGTTTTTCCTCTTTTGACAATGTTGTATCACTCATATCACATAGCTCCTATATCATTACCACAGTTTCCATTCGGTTCTCTCTATGGTTTTACACTATTCTATGCCACAGTAATCCGCAGGCTGCTTCTGCCCGGTTTGAAATCATAATCCGTACCCATTCATCGTATCGCCAAAATAGCGTCTGCCCTACCGGCACGACTCTATTATAGATGATTCTCTTTGAAAATGTAAGCTCTTTCAGCTGCTTTTTTACTAAAATTTTATGTTCAGCCTCACAGCTTCTCACTGAAATAGCTCTTATAGCCCTCCCCGAAGATCTCCGTGGCACTGGTGACGATCATAAATGCCAGGGGATCCTCTTCCTTTACGATCTCTTCCGCCTTGGGAGAAATGTTTTTCTTCATGGCACACATGATGACGCTCTTCTCCTTGCCGCTGTAGGCACCACTGCCCTGTACATAAGTTACACCAATGTCCAGCTCCTCCAAAAGTCTCCCTGCGATTTTTTCCGCATGGTCGCTGATAATATAGATCAGCTTTGCCTCATCTCTTCCGTATAGTACCACATCTAGCACTACAGAGGTAACAATGACCACGATACCGGCATACAGTGCCTTGTCAATATTCTGGAAGACAAATGCTGAAGCGATAACAATGACAGCATCCGTCAGGAAAAACAGCGCTCCGGTCTTGAGAAACGGAAACTTTATCCGTAGCAGCTTGATAATGATATCCGTGCCGCCGGTGGTGGAGCCTGCCTTGAACACCCATCCCATGGATACGGCCATCAGGGCACTGCCACACAGGGAGGCCAGAAGTGGATCCACCGTCACTGCTCCCACCGGTGTCAGCAGGTTCGTAAACAAAGAGGTCATTGCCGTACAATAGATTGTAGACAGAATAAACCGCAGTCCGAATTTCCAGATACCGATCAGCAGGATCGGTATATTGATGAGCAGCATCCAGGTACCGGTCTCAATGCCGAACAGACGATTTAAGATAATAGCGATACCGGTGATTCCACCGGGTGCCAGGGAGTTCGGATCCAAAAATAAGCTGACGGATACCGCATAGACAAAGGATGCCACCGTGATCATCACATAATCCCAGAGCATCTGTAAGGGTGTCTTTTTGTCCAGTCTCTGTATTTCCAGTTCTTTTTCTGTCTTCTTTGCCATAACTTTTTTCTCCATTCCATACAAAAGCCGCATATCTATAATATGCGGCTTTTATCGGTGATACATTCACTTCTTTTCAAATCTTAAAACTTAGATATTGGCTCTTACCACTTTGGGCTGATAGCCTTCTTTTTCCAGAGCGGCAATGATCTCATTCTTATGCTCGGTGCCGAATGCTTCCAGTGTGATACGCAGCTCCACAGCAGCACTGCGGTTGATGGATACAAACTGGTTGTGCTCCAGCTTGATGACATTACCGTTGACTCCGGCAATAATACCGGATACTCTGCACAGCTCACCGGGCTTGTCGGGAAGCAGTACGGATACGGTGAAGATACGGTCTCTTAAGATCAGACCCTGCTGTACTACAGAGGACATGGTGATGACATCCATGTTACCGCCACTCAGGATAGATACAATACGCTTATCCTTCACATTTAACTGCTTTAAGGCTGCTACCGTCAGCAGACCGGAATTCTCCACGATCATCTTGTGATTCTCTACCATATCCAGAAAAGCTACTACCAGATCCTCATCCTCTACGGTGATCACATCGTCCAGATTCTTCTGTAAGTACGGGAAGATCTTGCTGCCAGGAGTCTTTACCGCGGTACCGTCTGCGATGGTGTTGACCTTGGGCAATGTGGTAACCTTGCCGTTCTTTAAGGATACCTGCATGCAGTTAGCTCCTGCGGGCTCTACGCCGATGACCTTGATCTTCGGATTCAGCAGTTTTGCCAGTGTGGAAACACCGGTTGCCAGTCCGCCGCCACCGATAGGAACCAGAATATAATCTACCAGCGGAAGCTCCTTGAATATCTCCATGGCAATGGTACCCTGACCGGTAGCTACGGTCAGATCATCAAAAGGATGGATGAAAGTATATCCGTGCTCTTCTGCCAGCTCATATGCCTTTGCGCAGGCCTCATCATAGACATCGCCATGCAGTACTACCTCTGCTCCATAGCCTCTGGTACGGTTTACCTTGATCAGAGGTGTCGTGGTGGGCATTACGATGGTTGCCTTGCTTCCATAGCATTTTGCCGCATAAGCCACGCCCTGGGCATGGTTGCCTGCAGAGGCGGTGATCAGTCCCTTGGCGCGCTCTTCATCGGTCAGAGTGCTCATTTTGTAATAAGCGCCTCTTAATTTGTAAGCTCCGGTAAACTGTAAGTTCTCGGGCTTTAAGTATACGCGGTTGCCGGTCTGGGCACTGAAATAATCACTGTATACCAGTTTGGTCTCTAAAGTAACTTTTTTAACGATCTCACTTGCTTCTTCAAATTTCTCTAAAGTCAACATTTCTTCCTGCATTTTTCTTCCCATGCCTTTCTGTCACACTTTCTTTGGTCTGCCTGTTTATTATTCTTCCGCGTCTGTCTCTCCAGCTTCTTCCTCCGGCAGATGCAGTTCTCCGATGTCATCCATATTCACATCAAACAACGCATTTACAAATTCATCGGAATTGAATTTCTGGAGATCCTCGATGGATTCTCCCACACCGATATATTTTACCGGAACCTTCAGTTCGGACTGGATGGCCACAGCGATACCGCCCTTGGCCGTTCCGTCCATCTTGGTCAGGATGATACCCGTAAGATCCGCCACCTCACCGAATTCTCTTGCCTGCACCAGAGCATTCTGTCCCGTGGTGCCGTCCAGCACGATCAGATTCTCTCTGTGGGCATTGGGGAATTCCTTGTCGATGATACGGTTCATCTTACGAAGTTCTTCCATCAGGTTCTTTTTATTGTGCAGTCTGCCGGCGGTATCTACAAGAAGCACATCCACGCCTCGTGCCTTCGCCGCATTCACGGCATCAAACACCACGCTGGCGGGATCCGCACCTTCTTTTCCGCCGATCATGGGAACATCCGCCCGGGATGCCCACTCTGCCAGCTGGTCTCCCGCTGCGGCACGGAAAGTATCCGCTGCGGCAATAAGGACTTTCCTGCCCTCATCCTTTAATTTACCGGCCAGCTTGCCGACGGAAGTGGTCTTCCCCACACCGTTGACACCGATGACCATGATCACGGACTGTTCCTTCTCAAAATCATAGGCAGTCTCATCCACCTGCATCTGCTCCTTGATACTTTCAATCAGAAGCTGTTTGCATTCGGAAGGTTCCTTGATATGTTTTTCCTTCACCTGCTGTTTCAGTCTCTCCACGATAGCGGTGGTGGCATTCACACCGATATCTCCCATAATGAGGATTTCTTCCAGTTCTTCATAGAAATCATCATCAATAGCGGAGAAGCCGCTGAAGACCGAATCAATTCCCCGTACAATGTTGTCACGGGTCTTGGTCAGTCCTTCTTTTAACCGGGCAAAAAAGCCTTTCTTTTCCTCACTCATCCGATTTCCTCCAATCAGCATTCTATCCAGAAAAACGCTTGCGTTTTTCTTGTATGAAACTTAGAACTTCTTCACGAAAGAGCCTTTGCTCTGAGTGATTAGAAGTTCTTTTCATACTCTAATCATCCAGATCTTTATCAATGAGGTTAACACTGACTAAAGTAGATACACCCTTCTCCTGCATGGTGATACCATACAGTCTGTCCACCTGTTCCATCGTACCGCGTCTGTGGGTAATGACAATGAACTGAGTGTTCTTGGTCAGCTTATGTAAATACTTAGCGAAACGGCCTACGTTGGAGTCATCCAACGCCGCCTCGATCTCGTCCAACAGACAGAACGGAGAGGGCTTTAAGTTCTGGATGGCAAACAACAGGGAAATAGCGGACAATGCCTTTTCTCCACCGGACAGCTGCATCATGTTCTGAAGCTTCTTTCCGGGGGGCTGTGCGATGATGCGGATGCCTGCTTCCAGAATATCCTCATCCTCCATCAGTTCCAGGGTTCCCTTACCACCACCAAAGAGTTCTTTGAATACTTTATCGAACTCTCTGCTGATCTCCGCAAATTTCTCCGTGAACTGTTTGCGCATGGCGGTATCCAGTTCTTCGATGATGCCTTCCAGCGTCTTCTCCGCTTCCACCAGATCGTCATGCTGGGTCTTCATAAAGGTATAACGCTCCATCAGATTCCTGTAATCCTCAATGGCGTTGACATTGACATTACCTAACTTCCGGATCTCATCTTTCAGACCGCTGATCTCACGCTTCATGGCGGGCAGATCATTCATCTCTTCATTGCGAAGGCCTGCCGCATCACTCAGGGTGATCTCATACTCATCCCACATGTAATTGATCTGGCCTTCGATATTGTCTTCCAGCTTTTTCTTCTGTTCACTCAGACGATAGACTTCTTTGTCCAGAGCATTCATGCGCTCTGACATTTCTTCTCTGCTCTGGAAGAAGCCTTTCTGCTTTGCAGACAGTTCTTCTTTCTTTGTAATATCTTCGTCCAGCTTTTTCTTGGAAGCATACTGATTCTCATGGGAAGCCGCGATGGTCTTCTCAATCTCCAGAATGTTGTTTTTCTTGCGTTCCACTTCCTGTGCGTTTTCAGTCAGTGCCTGTAAGATCTCATTCAGTTCTGCCTGTGCACGCTCCAGTTCGCCGCCTATACGGTCTACATTGGCCTGTTTGTAATCCAGAGCCTGACGCATCTTCTCGACTTTTACTTCCCATTCTCCGGCATGGGCGGAAGCTTCACTCTCTTCCAGTCTGCAGCCTTCCAGTTCCTTCTGGAAGACAAGAATCTGTTCCTGAGTGGTTTTCTCCAGTTCTTCACTTGCAGCCAGTTCCTGTACGATTGATTCCTTGCTGGAACGGATCTCGAAGATCTTGGTCTCGATCTCCTGTTCCTCCAGCTTCAGGGACTGTGCACTCTCTGCCTCTTCTTCCATACGTTCTCTGGCCTGGGAAATATTTAATCTTGCGGTATTCTGCTCAATGGACTTGCGCTGCATCTCGGTCTTCAATGCTTCCAGATCCATACGCAGCTTATTTCGTTTGCTCTTGGCGCCTTCAATCTTCTGGTTATAGATCTTGATGTCATCGGAGAGTTTTTTCACCTTTTTCTCCAGTTCATCCATCTCACGACGTCTTCCCAGAAGATTACTGTTATTCTTAAATGCACCACCGCTGATGGCACCGCCGGGAACTAAGAGTTCGCCTTCCAATGTGACCATACGGATGCCGTAATCGAATTTTCTTGCGATCTTCACGGCATTGTCCACGTTGTCTACGACCACGATACGTCCCAGCATGGCCTTGGCCACATTGCGGTATTCTTTTTCCGTATTTACCAGTTCATCCGCCATACCGATGACACCTTTTTCCTTCAGGGCCTCGGGATTTTTGAATTCCTGAGGTTTGGTAATACTGGTCAGGGGAAGGAATGTGGCTCTTCCGAGGCGGTTCTGCTTTAAGAATCCGATCATATGCTTGGCGGTCTCTTCGTTATCCGTTACGATATTCTGAATATTACCACCCAGAGCGGTCTCGATAGCGGTCTCATATTTGGCTTCTACCTGAATAATATCCGCTACAACACCGATGATACCTTTTTCTTTTTCCTTCTGCTCCATGACCTTCTTGACGCTGCCACCGTAGCCGTCATACCGCTCGGTGATATTGGTCAGGGCTTCCAGTTTGGACTGCTCCTGATGGAAACGGTTCTGTGTCTCCCGCAGCTTCGCATCTAAGCCTGTGAGATTCTCACGGATATTGCCCAGCTCCAGTTCGGATGCTGCTTCCTGTTCTGTCATCTGCCGCAGTTCTTCGGTCACAGTCTCGAAGGTCTCTTCCAACTTCTTGATTGTCTCTTCTCTGGCAGCCTCATCGGATTTGGCACGAAGCAGTCTGGAATTCAACTCTGCCTTGCGGATATTGATCTGCTCCATCATAGTATCGAAACGTCCCATCTTGGACTTGATGGTAGCCCGCTGGTTCAGCTCGCCGATGATGGTATTTTTCCCGGCCTCAATATTATTATTGAGTTCGGTGATCTTGTTCTGGATAGCTTCCAGGTCGGCCTTTGCCATGGCTGCCGCCTCTGCGATCTCCTGTACCTGAGTATCCGTATCCTTTTTATCGGTTAAAATATCCTGTTTTTCTTTTTCTTTGCCGGCGATTTCTTCTTCCAGGGCTGCCTTACGATTGTTCAGATGGTTCTCACTGCCGTGAGCGGAATTGATCTGCTCTTTTAAGACATTGATCTCACCTTCCAGTTTGCCCCGCATCAGGCCGGTATCCGTCAGTTGCTCTCTGGCGACTTCAATGGCTGCATCCAGGCTTTCGATCTCCTGCTGGATCCGCTCGTATTCTTCCTTGATACCTTCGTACTTTTCACTGGTCTCGTTCAGTTCATTGCTGGCCAGATTATATTTTTCTTCCATGGAAGACAGCTGTTCTCTGAGTTTCTTATTTTCCAATAAGAAGACATTGATATCCAGAGTCTTTAATTCTTCCTTTTTCCTCAGATAGACCCTAGCCACCTCGGATTGCTTCTCCAGAGGGCCTACCTGCTTTTCCAGTTCGGACAGAATATCATTCACACGCACCAGATTCTGTTTTTCGTTCTCCAGCTTTGTCTGGGCTGCTGCTTTTCTGCGCTTGAATTTCACGATTCCAGCAGCCTCGTCGAACAGTTCACGCCGTTCCTCGGGTTTACCGCTTAAGATCTTGTCGATCTGGCCCTGTCCGATAATGGAATAGCCCTCCTTACCGATACCGGTATCATAGAACAGCTCATTGACATCCTTTAATCTGCAGGGAGTACCATTGATCAGATATTCACTTTCTCCGGAACGGTAGATCCGTCTCGCCACTGTAACTTCGTCATAGTCGATCGCCAGCTGGTGATCGCTGTTGTCCAGAGTAATGGCAACATAGGCGTAGCTCAACGGTTTTCTGGTCTCTGTTCCCGAGAAAATAACATCCTGCATGCTGGCACCACGCAACTGCTTGATGCGTTGTTCTCCCAGCACCCATCTTACCGCGTCCGCAACGTTACTCTTACCGCTGCCGTTAGGTCCTACGATACCGGTGATTCCGTTGTGGAACTGAAATACGATCTTATTGGCAAATGATTTGAACCCGTGGATCTCAATACTTTTTAAATACATATCCTCTATCCCTCAATAGCAGAAGCGCCTCATAAGCTGCCTGCTGTTCTGCCGCTTTTTTTGTTCTTCCCTGCCCACGGCCAAGGCATTCTCCCTCCATGTCGATCTCTACCACGAAAGTCTTGTCGTGTTCCGGTCCGCTCTCCTCTAACAGCCGGTACTCGAACTCTTTTTTGAGTTTCCCCTGAATCAGTTCCTGGAGATTACTCTTGCTGTCGTAGAAGAGACGCTTGTCCTCTAAATCCGACAGAATGAAGCGGTCAATAAAAGCCTTGGCAGGCTGCATGCCACCGTCCAGATAAATGGCACCAATCATGGCTTCCATACCGTCAGAGGTGATGCTGTCTCTGCGTCTGCCGCCGGTATTCTCTTCGCCCTTTCCCAAAAGCATAAACTGTCCCAGTTCCAGGTCTCTGGCAAGGTAAACTTTCCCTCCGCCGCCTTTTCCAACAGGATCCAGAATACAGTAA
>OJMO01001994.1_pt1 | contig 11849 bp, 8 predicted proteins | sample 1597241 | NCBI WGS metagenome assembly OJMO01 (sample SAMEA2452129, study PRJEB22498) | human gut metagenome | biome: human feces; feature: human gut; material: feces | place: Australia | collected 2012 | reverse complement strand
TACTGCCCGACAATCTCTTCTCTAACATACTGGGAGACGCCCTCATAGAAAAATCATCTGAATACTGCATAACCATTACCGTCATACTCTGTTTCGGTATATTTCCTGCCCAGATCATCGTAAACGGTATTTGTTGTGAGTTCGTTGCTTACTGTTTTCGTAATTCTTCCCATGCTGTCATAAGTATAGGCTTTGCTTACATTTTTAGAACTATCGCCTGAATTTACCGTATCCGCTGTTAAAACCCGGTTCAGTGCGTCGTAGGTGTTTGTAGTGACGTTTCCGTTCGGATCGGTTGATGTCAGAATATTTCCGTTCTTATCATAAGCAATGCTTCCGGAATCATAGCCTGTGCTGTCTGTGGTCTTTTTCAGCCTGTTCCAATTATCATAAGTATAATTCGTTGTCAGATAATCTGAATCACTGTCGGAGCTAAGTCCGGTATACATCTTTGTTTTAGTACCGTCATTATCGTAAAAATACTTAGTTATGTTCTTAATATTGTCCTTGCTGCTGCTAAGAGTAACCTTTGTCAGAAGTCCTAAAGCATTGTATTCATTTTCTGTGATACCCCATGTATCGGTTGTACTGTTATCCTTTTGAATATTCTGCTTTACCGTAACATTGTTCCCGTTTTTATCGTATTCCTTGATTTCTGTGGAATATACAATATTTCCGTCCTTCTGATTAAAAGGAGTAAGGGTTTTTGTCAAAAGATTAAGATAACCGTATTCATACTTTTTAGTATTGCCTTTTGCGTCGGTTTCTCTTGCAAGCTGTCCGTTACTGAAATATGCGCAGGTTCTCTTGACTGTACCGTTTGTCTTATCTTGTATTACATTTTCTCTGAAATCCGCAAGAGTTTCATTTACTATCTGCTTGTCGGCTGTGATGTAGGTTTTCTTAACAGTTTTCAGGCAGGAGCTTGTGCGGGACTGTGCGTTTCCATCCTGATTATATACGTCAAAGCTGTTGTTCTTAACAAAATCATAAGTTGATGAAGTCAGAATCTGCTTTTCTGCGTCTTTATTTGATTTGAAATATGTCGCTTTTTCACGCTGCAAACCATCGTATTCGGTAATATTGATTGTTCCGTCTGGATTAGTCTTGCTGATCTCGTTTTCATAAGCGTCATATATGTATTCAGTTTTGTTACCCTCTGCATCGGTTTCCGTCTTTACCTTATCATTTGGATAATAGGTGTAAAGTTACCCTTGCTTTTATCCGCTGAATAATTCGGAGCGTATTCGGCTGTTTTTCTGCCGAGCTTATCGTATTCTGTTAGAGTGATAAGAGCGGAATTTCCCTTGCCGAAATTTTTTTCGGAGGTTTTGTTATTGAATTTGTCATATTCGTATTCTTTGACAGATCCATCCGGACTTGTTTCCTTTGAAATCTGAAGCTGTGCGTTGTATTCATAACGAGTACCATGCTCCGGCTTTGAAATACCGTTGCCGTAAACCCATTTTTCGCTTACAAGACCTTTACCGTTTCCTGATTTGTAGTAATCATATTCTGTAATATTTCCTTCAGGATCAGTTGTCTTTTTGATCAGTCCGATTACTCCGCTGACATAGCTGTCGGCATAATATTCGTGACTTGTAATTGCATAGCTGCTTTCATTTGCTGAAAGATATGCAACCGGATCAAAATTCTTTGCTGTTACAGTATTGATATCTGATTGCGAAAGAGGATTCAGGCTTTTAGCTTCCTTAATCAGACGCGTACCATTTCCATCATATGCCTTGATCGTAGCATAACCGTTTTCATCCACTTCGGCAATGATACTGTTTTTGTTGTTGTAATTTGTTAAAGTGTATGTACTGTCAGGGTTGGTTGTTTTTGTAACGTTGCCGTTATCGTCACGGTCATACTTGGTCGTATTGCCCATGATATCAGTAGATTCCGATTCCTCATCGTACTTATTCTCACCGTCAGTCATAAGGTATTTAACCTTATCTACCTCATAGGTCTGACCGTCTGCCGTAACGACATTTTTGTTGACTGCATACTTTTCATCATAATCATATTTTATGGATTTTATTAGGGACTTTCCGTCATATTCCTTAACGCCGGTCTGTTTTTTAGCCTTGTCATAGGTGTATTCCTGTTTCTGACCGGAGGCGTTTACAAGGTAATCAACCTTTCCGTCCTTAAAATAGGTGATCTGATCCTCTGTTTCATCATAGCAGTTTGTAATCTTATTCATATGACCGTTTGAATCGTAGGAATAGGTTTCTTTTCCGCCTGCTACGTTTGTTGCAGAAACAAGCTGAAAATCGCTGTTATACTCATAGCTTACAGTTCTTCCGGCTGTTGTATCCTCAATTTTAATAACTCTTTGATGCTCGCTGTTTCCATTGTATGTAATTTTATAGGTTCTGCCTGTTGCGTCTGTAACAGTTCTAATATTACTTGCAATGTCCGAAATTGTAAGTGTGTTTACCTCACTGTCAACGATCTTATACAACTTCATATTGCTGTTGTAATAATATTCCGTCTGGTCAGGAATAGTAACAATGAAGTCGCTGCCTGACTTTCTCATTTTATTACGGTTATTTTCACACTTGAAAGAGCCGTTTTCTTCCTTAAAGGTACTGTTGGAACCGTCCGGCATTACCACCTGATACCAACCCTCCGCAGGCTCGATTATCTTGCTGACATCAATGTTGAAATCCCAGCCTATACCAAAGCTGCCTTCTTCTTCGTTTGTGGAGTTATATGTCCTTACAAAATCAGACTGGATTCCTGCTGATCCTATACTGAGATCAGTAAAGGATTTTGTGTAATTGCCCGTCGCTATATGAACTCCATCGCCAATTTCCCAGCCCCTGCGGTAAAGGGTGTAGTCGGGTAGGTCATAAGGTCTGAACCAAGGGCGGAACCAATAAAGATCAGATGAATAACCATAAGGGAAAATTAACCCCATGCAATACCCGTCTGCGTCCACATAATCAAAATTGAATCTTCGTTTTGTATTAAGACTTCCATCCTCATTGTTAATATAGGTTTCACAGTTATCCCATAGAATTGTCTGTTTACCATATGGATTAAAGAATAATATTTGATGCGTTCCAGAAGAATAAATCGACTTATCACCGGACGCTTCGTTTACTTCCCATATTGGACCTAAAAAAGCAATACCGCCCGCTGTCCATTTGCCTTCCATGTCTGTTAATGTAATATAGTTCCAATTGCCCCGTATTTCAAGATAATCATCTGAATTAACCATTAATACAGTATCATAACAATTAGCCTGACCAAAGTTAAAATCTCCGCCAATGTAAACCTCGCCGCCGTTGAGATTCATTAGCTGTCCCGTACTGCCGCCCCAGCCGTCTGGAGACGCCGTTCTGAACACAAGGTTGTTTTCTATTAAAAGCTTACCGCCGTTGATATCGAGAGTTGCTCCGTTACCAGACCAGAACTGCGGCATATCCGTTGTAAAGGACATACAGTCCGCCACGTAAACAGTCTGACCGTTTAAATCAAGATTGGTATCGTGAAGATTAAAGCTGTAGGGAAATTCACCGCCTGCAAGTACCTTCAGATTTCTTTTGAAAGCGTGATCCCAGTCCAAATCTCCTGAAGCCGAATAAGCTGCGGAAAACCATGAAACGTCGGAGTTTTCAATTGTTCCGTTGTTATCCTTGTCCATGTATTCAAAGTAATTGTCAGAACGTCCGCGTTTCTGAGCGTATGTATTTATTTTTGCAAGACCTTGTTCGTAATCTTCCTTATTAACTATTACATCGCCCGTCATTTCATGGTTGTAAATATATACCCATGAATTTACGGTTCTTGCCGTATCCAGTTCGCTTTTAAAATCCGCCAGTTCCGATTCGGACGCGCCCGATTCCTCTAAAAGCTTGTAGTCGGTATCGTTGATTACTCCGTCAAGATTTATGTCAAGACTCTGAACATACTGAGAAAGCGTGTAATATTCATCGTCGGCAAGGTTTTCATAGAAAGCGCAGAAAGCGTCCAGATCAGCCTGACTGATTACGTTATCGCCGTCTGCGTCCATACTGGGATTGAAATTGCTGTCGCCCCTCGTTGCTCCAAGACAGCTTTGGACGTATGCGGAATCAGATGAATTTATAACGTCGTCGCTCCACTGATTATCGTTGTCCGCGTTGTATGTAGTATCGCCGGGAACGAGGGTTACGGTATCCCATGAATCGCCTGAACCTACGGTATATGAGCCTGTTCCGAAATCCTTAAGGTAAAACGGCAGATATCCGTCGCATTCAAACTTGACATGATACACATCAGAGCCGCCTGCGGTTATGCTGAAGCTTCCGCCGCCGAAATCGGCAACCTTCTTAGAGGCAATTTCCGCCCAGTCGCCGTTGAAAATTCACACATAAACAGGCGTATTCAAGTTGCCTTCCGTTACCACATTTCCGGTTATGGTCAGACCGCTCGCAGAGTTTGCCGCTGCATTTCTTTGAGCCTTGTAAAAAGCGTTTGCACCGGATTCCGAATAATCAAAGTAGTCAACCTCGCCAAGACCGTCAACCGCATTTTCATACTCCTGTTTTAGTTCGTCTGCGTTTCCTGAAAGCTCAAGGGATTCCTTGATGTCCGCAATGGTTTCCGCATGAGCGATTCCCTGTGAACTGCCGTCGCCGTAAATAAGTACTTGCCCGACAAATAATGATGACATTGTAACTGCTATTATTCTTTTTAATTTATTATGCATAAATTCCTCCTTAAATGGTTTAAAAATTGCTTAATTTCAATTGATTAATAAAGCTAACCATATTTATAAGCATAATAATATAAATTCATATAAACTCCCCCAATTTTTATTATCAACAAATTTGACGATAATTGTCGATTAGTTATACAATAACATGTGTTAATTTATTAATCAATGAATAAATATGAATAATTTGTAAATTTTTTGTGAACTTGATTAAGAGAAATTATCATATTTTTGAATTTTGTATATAAATTACTTATATTTGATTCCTTTTCTAAAAACATCAATAGGGATAAACTACGTCCCGATCATAACTTAGTTATATATTACATAAAACATTCAGTGAATAAAAAGTTATAAAAAGAAAGCCGCTATTTATAGAAAATTATTTTTTATTATCAATTATATATGCCATAATATTGCCTCCAATACAACAATATTATACAATAACTTGATTGTCTTAAAGAGACTAAAGCCATTAGATCCTTTTATATCAAAGAATACATTTAAATGTGCGAGATATAATTTAAATCTAAATAATTATAATAGCTCTACCGATATTTAACAGTAGAGCTGTTATAATAAAATCATCCGGCATAAGTTTTAGAGGCTTCTATATAAGCCGTTTTATCCATAGATTTTTGTTTTTCGCATTTTAATTCCAATTCAGTATTAATTTTTTCTATATTTGCATAATCAATACTTTGAAAGTCACCATATAGTTTCGTACTACTATTTATATTTAAGAATCTATCAATATCTTTGATTGATAACATTTGTACCTCCATGTTAACATTCACTGCTGTGAAAATAATTAAGAGTTGTTATACCACAAATTTATGACTTTGTCAATATTACAATTCCCATTTTTAGATAAATGATTAGTTTATAATTTATTCGATTTTGGGTTTTCAACCAATTTCCTTTTGAAATAAATATAAACTTTTTAGTAATTTGTATTTTTTCTTATAAAATAATACCATTTAATTAGAGTGATTCATTTTATATCTGTTCAAATCATCAGCGAATTTGTTCATGGCATCAGGAAATTTATTATCAAAACTTTTATCTGCAATACTTTCCATCTGTTTTGCGAATTGCATAGGGTTATCGGAAACAACCTTATCAATGTTAACGTTCATTGTTTTATATTCAGTTGAATAATTATTGTTTAAATTACTTTCAAATTGACGTGCCATATTTGAAGGCATAGCAGTATTAGATTCTATTGAGCTTTGAATACCGTTTATTTGATTAACTGTTTCAGTATCAAATCCTTTTATTAATTGCATAATGTCAATCGTTCCCGGCAGAACTTTTACCTGTTCAATTGCATTAATACTTTCATCAAGTTTATGGCTTGTATTAGTTCCATTTTCAATCGAATCGATTAATTTTTCTAAGGACTGGATTTTTTCATTTAAAACAAGATCGTCATATTCTTTTTGAGCTGAGTCAATTGCGTTTCTATCAGTTTCATGAATCCAACCGCGCTCTGAATCGTATACAGTTATATTCTTTTGACGCTTAGCGTTTTCCAACGCCTGTTTAGTCTTTTCAAGATCAATTTCTTCCTGTTTTTCTTCATTAACTGATTTCAAAGCGTCGATCTGTTCCTGGATAGCCTTTATCTGAATCTCCTTTAATCCTTTATATACTTCTTCTTCATATTGACGATATTCGTCGAGCAAATCGGTTTTATTTTTAAAGTATTTCTCATTCAAATCAAAAAGACCGTTATAATACTCCTCTTGGGAGATAACGTTCATATTAAGTAAATGATCCAATTCGGATTTTTCTTTGTTAAAGGCTTCTTTGATAGAATTTATATATTCTTCAGCAATTTTTTCAGCGTCTTCTGTGTTTGATTCAAAGGAGAAATTGAAAGATCCTAAAGCCATTAATTGAAGTTTCTGGGCGTCTAATTTACCACCATATTCTTGTATGTTATTATATAGTTCAGTTATTTTTTGAAGTTTATCCGAATTCATTTCAGAATTAAGTAATAAATCATATTCTTCGTTTAGTTTTTTTAGTTTCTCAGTGGTTTCGTTAATACTGTTTTGTAATTCAACTTTTTTATTATTAATTTGAGCTTGAGTTAAATCATTGATTTTATCTGTAAGGAGAACAGTTTCGCCAGTCATTGCATTATAAGCCATTGCATCAGTATAGCCTGCTTCGCCTAATGCTAATATAGTACTTGCTGATATTCTTCCAAACTCCTCTTGCTCTTTTATAGCAGATTGTATTACTGATTGAGAATTACTAAAATTATTTATTGATTCCTTGTTTTCATTAAGTTTATTTGTCAGTAAATCTAGATATTGACTATATTCTGATGTTAAATCAATAGTTTTTTGCAAACTGTTAATATTTAAGTCAAAAGATTTTGTGACAGAATTTATTCCAAGTTCTTCAAGCTTATGTTGATATACAATATCATTCGTAGTTCTTCCGGTTTTTTTACGCCATTCTTCTAACTTTTGATATTCGTTACTTTGCTGTGACGTCAATAAAAAAACACTTTTGCTTTGATTTAAATTTTCAGTAATAGAATCTTTTTGAGAACTTATAAGTTTATCTAACGCTTCTCTATTAAGAGTATATGATTTGGTTGCCGCATTAAAGCCTATAGCAGAATCTAACCCTATATCGCGTAATTTCTTTACTGTAAAATTGCTGCATATCTGATATGCAATACCTATTTCCGTATATTTAGGAGTAACAATTAACACATCTCTTGTCGGATAATTTGAGAAATCATTTAATAAGTCCTTTCCATCCCAATTCATATATTTACATAAAAAGCTAAAATAGTATATATTATAATACCGCAAACTAAAAAACACATGTAAATATATCTCAACACCGCATATATTATAATCTGAGTCATTATGGTAAAAATATCAACCATTATTTACTCTTTCCTAGATTGTTTAGATATATATTTTATATTAAAATAAACTTTTGGTTATCATGCTAATCTCAATCCCACCCTTAGATCAGGGCAAAACATATACAAAGGGCAGGGGATAGTCTGTCCTTTTTGGAACTGTGTGTATATTCACGCTATAAGAGTTACCTATAGATTAGAGTACACCTTTACCTTTGCCGTAAGGTAGTTGCCGTCTACTCGTTGAACCTTTTATATCTCACGACATAACTTGGCTGCTGATTATACATTTTGCGCCGTTTAAAGCGCCGGACGTCAGCGCTAATTTTATTAGCTTTTTCTCAGCATAGTCCATCTCTGCTATTGTTTCAGGATTTCTCCACCCTTATAAAGCCATGCTATAAGCGGAAGCAGAGCTTTAGCAATTCCCAGCAATTTGACAACCTTATTTTAAAACGCGTTTCATCCTATGTATCATATATATCATAAAATACGGCAATACATAAGCGGGCGTATTCGGTTCACCTACGTTTTTAAAAGAAAGAACTGCCGCAACCGACAATCCCAAAGTTTTAACAAGACCTAATTTATCTATTATATTAGTTAAAGCTTGCAAAAATGATGTAAATACGTCTAAAGTGCTTTTTAATAAATCATCGTTAATAAAAGCCTGTGAAAGCGCGGAAAATTCTGTTTTTATTCCCTGAATTTTACCTTGTAAAGAATCTAAGTATACATTATATTCTTTCATTGCGCTCCCGGAAGAATTCAAAGAATCGTTTAGTATATTCTCAGCTTGCGACATATTAGTAAGCGGCTTTTGTATAATATCCTCCCGCATGACTGCCGGTTCCGTGGGCATATGTGTGATCTCCCTCCGCATGACCGCCGTATTCCGCTACAGTATATTGTCCCTCCGAATGACTTCCTTTGCCTTCTGCATGGGTATAATACCCCTTTGCATGAGCCCCTCCGCCATCTCCGGCAAAAGTTCCGATTCCCTCTGCATGAGAGCCGCCGCCTATTGCCATACTCTCGGTCCCTTCAGTATGAGCGGCTACGCCAATTGCAGTTGTACGATCTCCTTCAGCATGTGCATATCCTCCGGCGGCTGTATTATTAATATAATCGTTAAATATTTCCGAGGTCTTATCGCCTTCATATATGCTTTCGTTATACTCAAACGTTTTCCCTTCGGTGTTTTCTCCTACGCCCTTGACGTTTGATCCCGTAACAACCGGCTCGCCGTTTCTAACTTCAATATAAGCTGTTTTACTTGTTAACAATTTCCTGTACAATACCTGAACTGTGTCGCCCACAGAAAGTAATTCGCCTGTTTTATTAAGCAGCTTAACTGATAATCCATCTGTAGTTCTGACAACAGCTCTTGAATTATCGGGCTGTACATATTCAACAACAGCGGTAATTTTTTTAATATTTTCGTTGGAGTTATCGCTATTAATCCATTTACTGAAATCTATTTTGCTCAATTTGCGTCGTCCTTTCTTTTAAAAATATGAGTGCAGCGGAAGTTCTTGAATATTGCATATATTAAGGCTGTAATTAGCAGGAGATAAAGGTATGCTTATTTCCTCAATGAGATAATCGGTATGATAATTCGCAGTTGATTTCTCAGGAAGCCTTATAATTTTATTGACGTCGATATGTGGCAGGGGAGAGCATAGCAATGTGCCGGATATAGACGGAAGCAGTTTTTTCTTTAACAAATACTCGGCATAATCCTTACATCTTTTCTCGTTATAGCCCATAGCGGTTTCTTCTATGTCTGCCGCTTTGATACCTATATTTGTTACTCTTAAAGAAGACATAGGATAATCGTTAACAGCCGTATAGGAATAGGTTATTTCATCGGAATTGTTGCCGGTAACGGTTATTTGATTAATCACGTTTCCATAATTGTAATTAAAATTTGCTTCGACATACTCAGGGGCATTTCTTTTAAATTCATATACCGGAGCTTGTCTTAAATAATCGTCGGTAATATTAGGTTCAAAAACCAGACGGCCGTTTACGTCGTAGTAAATATCTGAATTAAAAGCGGTCGCTATTTCAATAAGAATATCGCCTATAGTTTCATTTGCCGTTTTTTCTATATCATGGGGAATCTCTTCGCCGAAAAGCTGCGAATTAATAATAGGAATCATCGAATCGGCAGGATATCCGTTTCCCATATCAATGGTTATAATATCCCCAATAAGTTTACCAAGTTTTGATCCGGCGGGAACATGGTATGTAGTTTGCAAAGTATGCTGATTTAAATCCTTTGTAAAGAATCCGAATTTATCAACTCCCGAAATATGAAGAATGTTGTTTTTTAAATCATAATTTGAATCCGTAGTAACAAATACCCCTTGAGAAAACCAAAATATAACGTCGTCCTGATAATAAGAATGATTCTTTTTATATAAACCAATATATATTTTAAATTTTCTGTTAATAAAAAAGGAGCTGTATTCGTTATCGGGAATACAGCTCTCATTATAGTCATTTATAGTTAAATCGCAAGTTCTTCTTACTCCTTGATTATATTTTATATTAATACTGCCATTAACAGACGATATGCTTGAAGTTATTTCACCGATCGTATTTTCATAATGATCCAGCAATTCCGCTTTAACTCTGAGATTTATTTCCGTGTCTGCACACATGCTTAAATAATAAGAATTGATTACATTGTAAAACTCCTTCATTTCAATCACCCTTCCGGATCAGTTTATTATAGCTATTTCATTAATATCTCTGCATTCAGTGTAGGAAAAGCTTAGGGTTGTAGGTATGCCTGAATAAGAATAATCATAGGATATTGTCGGGTTATCTGAAATACTGACGATCCATGTTTCTCCTTTGGGATTTTTAAGCAAAAATATACTGTTGTCAGATATAAATTCTCGCCATGCTTCGATCATATAAATCGTATCCTGAAATTTCATTTCGGGACATTTAATCTGCGACAGCTTACAAGTAAGCGAACCGGATATATAATTATTGTCATTGATTGTTATTTTAGGCTTGGCGCAGCAGCCCTCATGAAGATAATGATTTAAATTCTGCGTTATTTCACTTTCCTCCGGATCAATATATAAGTTCCAGTATTCGTTCATCTGAAATCTTTCCCTGTTTGGTTCAAAGGAATTAAGATCAGTTCTGCGTATAAGAGAATAAATAGTCCAGCAACGCCAATTCGGAGATAGGATTTCAGACAGATATTCGCTTCCGTATACCCATCTATCAGACTGCTTGACGATTGGAATTATTCTGTATCTGTATAGTTTTTTAGACGCGGCAAGATAATCATGGCAGGGGAGATAGTTAAAAACAATTCTTCTTTTCTCTCCAGTTACCGTATCCTCTCTTTCTATTAAAACCTTGTTGTTACCCATATTATAGTCTATAACAATATCGTTTCTTTCATTTTCAACGCCGCAATTAAAACTGTAATTTTTATCTGCGGTACTGACTGATGTAAAGCGACCTGAAACAGAATTTTCAGTTTTCATATTGTTCTGCGCGGTAACTTCTAATTTTACCGTATAGGATGAATCGCTTAATATATCGTTAAATTCATATTTTAAGGTTTGATTGTAAATTAATTCCGATTCCCTCACAAGAGTAAGCTTTCCTCTGAATACGGAAACCTGTGAAGCAATGGGAGGAATAATACTAAAGCCTTCTTTAACAGTTATTATATTGTTAATATAGTCATAGCTTTTTACTATTCTCGTTTCAGATACAGTATATGAATTCTCTGTAGAATAAGTAACGGTAACATAATCGTCTTCAAATATGGAGAAAATCAATCCTTCCGGTACAGATACAGGTATGGTATCTTCGGAAACAGAATCGGAATCCCTTACAACAGCGTCGATTATACCGTCCGACTTTTCATCTTTAAACAAGGAATATTTATAATTTTTAATACCTATATCTTGTTCCTGGGAATAAGACGAGGCACATTCAATATTCCCGAATTCGTTTAAAGAAACATCAGGTATAATTACAGGCCGTTTTGCACATTCAAAAAAATATTCGGGGGAAGTAATATAATTTTTATATATTTTATATGTTGTTCCGGCAGGGGGAATCGCGGAAAAGGGGGCTTCCAAGGTAACGAGAGTTCTGTAATCGTAATTGCCGTAACCGTCGTCTGTACCGTATTTCAAAGTCGGATTATAATTAGTAATCATTCTTCGTTCTTTTACAGTCCCGTTATCAATTTCCATGCAG
>OJMO01001993.1_pt1 | contig 11850 bp, 10 predicted proteins | sample 1597241 | NCBI WGS metagenome assembly OJMO01 (sample SAMEA2452129, study PRJEB22498) | human gut metagenome | biome: human feces; feature: human gut; material: feces | place: Australia | collected 2012 | reverse complement strand
GTCTTGTTTGAAAAACTGATGAAGCAGTTTAATGGTGATTTGAAAGGTAAGACCATCGCCTTGTGGGGATTGGCTTTTAAACCGGAAACGGATGATATGCGCGAAGCCCCGGCATTGGTATTGATTGATAAGCTGCTGAAAGCCGGTTGTCAGATACGTGCATACGACCCTGCTGCCATGCAAGAATGTAAACGTCGGATTGGAGATTCAGTTTATTATGCTTGCGATATGTATGATGCAGTACTTGACGCTGATGCTTTGATGTTGGTGACTGAATGGAAAGAGTTCCGTTTGCCTTCATGGGCGGTTATCAGAAAAACAATGGCACAACAGATTGTGTTGGACGGTCGTAATATATATGATAAAAAAGAAATGGAAGAACTTGGATTCGTTTACTCATGTATTGGTAAATAAGATAATAAGAGTATCTTTACTACAAAATTGAGACAAATGATAAAGTATGTGGCAATATCGTTAATAGCTATCTTTCTTATGGCATGTACCGGCAATAAGAATTCGTATTTTTCCGAGGAGGAGAAGGAAGATTCGAATGCCAAGGAAATGTTGCAGGGGATTTGGCTGGACGATGAAACGGAGAGCCCGTTGATGCGTGTAGAAGGAGATACTATCTACTATGCAGATGTACAAAGTACTCCCATTGCATTTAAAATAATACGGGATACTCTTTATACTTATGGAAATGATACTACTTATTACAAGATTGATAAGCAGGCAGAACATATATTCTGGTTTCATTCCATAACGGATGATGTAATTAAGTTGCATAAATCCGAAGATGCCAATGATTCAATCTATTTTGTCCGTCAGGAATTAGTCATTCCGGCATATACGGAAGTAACCAAACGCGATAGTGTAGTGACCTATAATGGCACTCGCTATCGCGCATACGTATATATTAATCCTTCTAAAATGAGAGTCATCAAGACGACTTATTCCGAAGACGGGATTAGCATGGATAATGTATACTATGATAATGTGATGCACATTTGTGTGTATGAAGGTAAAAAGAGCCTGTTTGCCAGCGATGTTACCAAACAGATGTTTGACAAAGTACTTCCTGTCGATTTTCTGGAGCAATCCATCCTGTCAGATACAAAGTTTATGAAAGTAGACCGGAACGGTTTTCATTATCAAGCTGTCCTGGCCATTCCGGAAACTTCCATATATAGCATTGTAAATATGGAAGTAAGTTTTAAAGGAGATTTGACTATCACTTCATCCAAATAAAAAAGCACCATACATTCAGATCGTATAGTGCCGGATTAAAAAAGCCTTGCTTTAATTTTGTCTGGGGGGAGACGGACGGTTATTTCTCTTTCCTCCGTTATTATTATTCCTTTTTCCCCGGAAATCTTTTCTTTTATAGTTGCCACCCTTGCCCTTGCTAAAAGGACGCGGTTTGTATTCCGGAGCTTCTCCCAATTCTTCAGGAATAGGAATTTTATAAATCTCTTTTTCCAGGAAGTTCTCAATACTTTTGAAGTTACTTTGTTCTTTCTCGCTGATGAACGTAAGTGCTACACCATCATTGTTGGCACGTGCTGTACGTCCGATACGGTGTACATAGTCTTCGCTGTCGTGAGGCACGTCGAAGTTGATAACCAGGCGGATATCATCGATATCTATACCACGTGCAACGATGTCCGTAGCTACCAATATATTGATTCGTCCGGCTTTAAACTCATGCATAACAGTTTCCCGTTGAGCCTGTTCCAGATCCGAATGCATTTCCCCTACGTTCAGTTTCATGGATTTCAAAGCCTTGGCTACTTCCTTGACCTTGATTTTAGAAGATGCAAAGACAATCACACGTTCCGGAACTTCATCCATAAAAAGACTGCGTATGATTCCCAGCTTTTGATTTTCGTAGCAAACGTATGCTGCCTGAATAATCTTTTCTGCAGGTTTGGAAACTGCGAGCTTTATCTCTGACGGATTATTTAAGATTGTGTTTGCCAATTGCTGAATCTTTGCAGGCATTGTTGCAGAAAACATGATTGTCTGTCGTTCCTTCGGCAGATATTTCGCAATTTGCATGATATCTTCATAGAATCCCATGTCGAGCATCCGGTCCGCTTCATCCAGAATAAAATAAGAAACCTTGGAAAGATCTACATATCCAAGACTTAAATGAGCGATTAAACGTCCGGGAGTAGCAATAACTACGTCAGCTCCTAATGTAAGCCCTTTTTTCTGTTGTTCGAACAGGATACCGTCGTTTCCACCATATACCGCCACACTTGATGCAGGCATAAAATAGGAGAAACCTTCCATTTGCTGGTCGATTTGTTGCGCTAATTCCCGGGTAGGAGACATGATAACACAATTAATCGCATCCTCCGGATGTTTACCTTCGGATAGTTTATTCAGTACGGGAAGCAGAAATGCTGCCGTCTTACCTGTACCTGTCTGTGCCACTGCTATCAAGTCTTTACCCTCAAGTATGATTGGAATTGCTTGTTCCTGTATAGGTGTACATTCGTCAAATCGCATGGCATCAAGCGCCTCAAGCACATTTGCATTTAATTGTAGTTCGGAAAACTTCATTCTTTTATTTAATTTGTCAGCAAAGATAATCTATTTTTTGGTCTAATTACATATTCAAGTAAGAATCTTTGAATCCGAGGAAATAGAGCACTCCATCCAGTCCGATGGTGTTGATCGATTGCTTGGCATTTGCCACCACTTTAGGCTTTGCGTGGAAAGCAATTCCCAGTCCGGCAACCCCTAGCATAGGGAGGTCGTTAGCTCCGTCTCCTACGGCGATGGTCTGTGCAATATCCACCTTTTCCACTTGTGCAATGAGGCGGAGCAGTTCGGCTTTCCGTTTTCCGTCTACTACATCTCCCAGGTAACGTCCGGTCAGTTTGCCGTCAATAATTTCCAGTTCGTTGGCATAGACGTAATCTATACCGTATTTCTTTTGCAGGTATTGACCGAAATAAGTGAATCCTCCCGAAAGGATGGCGATTTTGTAACCGTACTTCTTCAATACATACATCAGCCGTTCTACGCCCTCCGTGATAGGCAAGCTCTCGGCTATTTCCTGCATTACCGATTCGTCCAGCCCTTTCAATAGTGCTACACGGCGGGTAAAGCTCTCTGTAAAGTCTATTTCTCCACGCATGGCGCTTTCTGTGATGGCCTTTACTTCGTCGCCTACACCGGCACGGATAGCCAGTTCGTCAATCACCTCTGTTTCGATTAATGTAGAGTCCATATCAAAACAGATCAGACGGCGCATACGACGGTACATATTATCCTGTTGGAAAGAAAAGTCCATTTCCAGTTCGCTGGCCAATTTCATCAGCTTCTCCTGCATCGCAATGCGATCTTTCGGAGTACCTCTCACTGAAAATTCGATGCAAGCCCTGGTGCGTGCATCTGCCTGACATTCATCCAACGGGATACGACCTGTCAGACGTTTGATAGCATCAATATTCATGCCCTGCTCGGCCAATATGCTTGTAGCGGCAGAAATCTGTCGGGCGGAAAGCTTGCGTCCCAGAACCGTCAGGATATAACGGTTTTTCCCTTGCATACCTACCCAGTTTTCATATTGCTCGGTGGTGATAGGTTCAAACCGGATGGTCACTCCCAAGGAAGAAGCCTTGAACAACAATTCCTTCATAATGAATCCGGAATGTCTTTCTTCACTCTTGAACAGGATACCCAGCGATAATGTATTATGAATATCTGCCTGGCCGATATCAAGAATCGTGGCATCATATTTGGCAAGGATTTCGGTCACGGAAGCAGTCAGTCCCGGGCGATCTTCGCCGGTAACTCGAATCAGAATCAATTCAGTATTTGATGGTTGCATAAAAAAATAGACTTTAACGCTGCAAAAGTAGGGAAAAAAGTTCGTTTTTATGCTAAATAACATAAAAAGTTATACCCCAAAAGTAAGATTTTTGCTTATTTGCTTGGAAGTTAATTTAATATTTACTTACCTTTGCACCCGGTTTCAAAAATAAAGGCTCTGATAATCAGCGGATTCCTCTTCGCCTGATGCCTGAAAAGACAACGTTTCGGGAAGAAACCACTGTTTAAGGACAGTCCCCGGATAGTATTAACTAAAACCGAATTACATGAAGCATGTAAAATGGATTTTTGTTGTATTACTGATTTGTTCCTTGACCGCTTTCGTTGAGAAAGACAAACCTACCGGAGGTTTGAGTGAGGGTGACGTAGCCCCTGATTTTAAAATCGAATCTACGTCAAACGGGCAACCCGCCTTTAAATTGGGAAATTTGAAAGGTAAATATGTGTTGCTAAGTTTTTGGGCAAGTTATGACGCGCAGTCCCGGATGCAAAATGTAAGTTTGAGCAATGCGCTTCGTTCTTCTCATAATGTGGAAATGGTTTCTATTTCATTTGACGAATATCAGTCAATATTTAAGGAAACCGTTCGTAAGGATCAAATAGTTACGCCCACTTGTTTCGTGGAAACAGAAGGCGAGGATTCCGGTTTATTTAAGAAGTACCGTTTAAACCGGGGATTTACTAACTATTTATTGGATGGAAATGGTGTAATTATAGCCAAAAACATCTCTGCTGCAGATCTTTCTGCTTATGTAAAAGAAGTCGGTTAACGATTTTAAGAATGTAAGGAGAAAGAGGGATTTTCCAAATCACCGTCAGGTGAAAATAATGGAGAATAGACAAAAGAGGAAATGGATACAACAAAAAAGTTCCGCCTACACTTGCATTAGCAAGAATAGGCGGAACTTCTACTTTTATACTCTTCGTTTATCCGGTGCATCCAAAACCTTGGGGCAATCTATGGATAGAATCCGTGAAGACTGCGGAAGGCTTGCCTACCTTTTATTTAGGTGCCTTCTGGTACAAGAAGAATGCGATACCCGCATAAAGGATATTAGGAATCCAGACTGCAACGGCAGGCGGCACATTTCCGTTCACGGCAAAGGTGGAAGTAATCGTCTGGAACAGGATATAAGAGAAACTTAATCCTAATCCGATACCCAGATGAAGCCCCATACCGCCTTTCGTTTTTCGGGACGAAAGCGATACACCGATGATAGTAAGGATGAAAGAGGCGAACGACATAGCGATTCGTTTGTGATATTCAATCTCAAACTCCTTGATGTTGGCAAATCCTCTTCGTTTCTGTTTGGCGATATAATCGCTTAATTCGGGACTGGTCAGCATTTCCTGCTGATTTTTCATGATAAGAAAGTCAGAAGGTTCCATGTTGATGATAGAGTCTATCCGGTCTCCCTTAGTGATCTTTTCCTTTAAACCATCCAGTTCGCGTACCATATAATCGTGGATCGTCCATTTATGAACGGTGGTGGTGTCGTACGTAATCCGTCGTGCAGTTAAATGTGAAACCAGCTTTTTATCCACAAATTTGTCCAATGAAAAGCGGTTACCGGTTTTCATTGCGTTGTTATAGTTGTCGATATATGCAATCACTCCGCTATCCACTTCCAGCTGCACATTGCTTACCGAGTTTTGTTTCTTTGGTTTGATATACCGGTCTTCAAAATTCAGACGCGTAACACTTCCTTTCGGAATCACATACGAACTTAGTGTGAAAGTGACGAGGGCGATGATAGCGGCAGAAATCATGTAAGGGCGCATCATCCTCTTAAAGCTCATACCGGTGGAGAACATCGCAATAATTTCGGAGTTTTCTGCCAGTTTGGAGGTAAAGAAAATAACAGCAATGAATACGAACAACGGACTGAACAGATTGGAGAAATAGGGGATAAAGTTCATGTAGTATTCAAAGATAATTTTATCCCATGGAGCTTCATGCTCCATTAGTTTGTCCATCTTTTCGTTGAAGTCGAATACCACTGCAATAGAAATGATTAGTGCAATAGCAAATACGTATGTCCCCAAGAACTTCTTGATGATATACCAGTCCAGCCGTTTTATAAATCGATTGCTTTTCATTTCTTATAATCTAGTTGATACTCTTTTGACCATCATCGGTTTCCAGGTCGAGAAATCTCCGGCGATAATGTGTTTTCTTGCTTCCCCTGCCAGCCACAGATAGAATGCCAGATTATGTATGGAGGCAATTTGCATAGCCAGTAGCTCTTGCGCATGGAAAAGATGGCGCAAATAAGCCTTGCTGTATAATGTATCCACGCAAGAGGCTCCGTCGGCTTCGATGGGAGAGAAGTCCGTTTCCCATTTCTTGTTCCGCATATTGATAATGCCATCTTTGGTGAACAACATGCCATTTCGTCCGTTTCTTGTAGGCATAACGCAGTCGAACATATCCACACCGCGTTCTATTCCTTCAAGAATGTTGACAGGAGTTCCGACACCCATAAGGTAACGGGGTTTGTCTTTGGGGAGTATTTCATTGACAATCTCGATCATTTCGTACATCTTGTCTACCGGTTCGCCTACCGCCAAACCACCGATGGCATTCCCGTCAGCACCTTTGGACGCTACAAACTCTGCAGATTGCTTGCGCAGGTCGGGATAAACACATCCCTGCACGATGGGGAAGAGAGACTGATTATAACCGTATTTAGGTTCTGTCTCGTTAAAACGTTGTATACAACGGTCGAGCCATCTGTGGGTTAATCCTAATGACTTTTTGGCATACTCGTAATCCGAGTCGCCCGGAGGACATTCGTCAAAAGCCATCATAATATCCGCACCGATGGTACGTTCTATGTCCATCACCTTCTCCGGAGTGAAGATGTGCTTGCTTCCGTCGATATGCGAACGAAATTCGGCTCCTTCTTCACGCAGTTTTCTGATTCCGGCTAATGAAAATACCTGAAAACCACCGCTGTCAGTCAGCATGGGGCGGTCGAAACCGTTGAAACGGTGCAGCCCGCCTGCTTTCTCGATCACATCCAGTCCCGGACGCAAATAGAGGTGATAGGTATTACCCAGAATAATCTGTGCCTGGATATCTTCTTTCAATTCGGTCAGATGTACTCCCTTCACAGTGCCCAGTGTGCCCACCGGCATGAAGATAGGTGTTTGTATCTGCCCGTGGTCTGTTGTTATCAGACCTGCACGGGCATTACTTTTAGTGTCTGTATATTGTAACTCAAATGTCATTCCTGGCTGGGTTTCTTAACAGATAAATCAATAGGATCCGCTACTTTCTCGTTAGTCAATGCAATAGCGAATACCTCTTTTATATCGTTTACATAGTGGAAAGTCAGTCCTTTCAAATAAATATCTTGAATTTCATCTATGTTCTTTTTGTTCTCGGCACTCATGATGATTTCCTTGATTCCGGCACGTTTGGCTGCCAATATCTTCTCCTTGATGCCACCCACAGGAAGCACTTTGCCGCGAAGAGTGATTTCTCCCGTCATGGCAATGTTGGCTTTCACTTTTCTTTGAGTCAGGGCAGAAGCCAGTGAAGTGGCCATCGTGATACCTGCTGACGGACCATCTTTCGGAATAGCCCCTTCAGGAACGTGGATATGGATATTCCAGTTATCAAAAATCTCTTCATTCAGACTAAGGACAGAAGCATGCGCCTTGATATATTCAAGTGCCAGCATAGCAGATTCTTTCATCACATCTCCCAGGTTACCGGTCAATGTAAGACGTCCGCCCTTGCCCCGGCTTAAACTGGTTTCTACAAATAAGATTTCGCCTCCGACAGCTGTCCATGCCAATCCGGTGACTACACCTGCGTAATCATTTCCCTGATACTTGTCGCGTGTATATTCCGGTGCTCCAAGGAAATCATACAAATCTGTCGGTTTGATTTCCGTCTTGGCGAAATAACCGTCCGTAGCATATTGACGGGCTGATTTGCGAAGAATCTTACCGATCTTCTTTTCCAGCTCACGAACACCGCTTTCACGGGTATATGACTCGATTATGGCTTCCAGTGTATCTTTGGGAAGTTTAATATCTGTCTTTTTAAGTCCGTTGGCTTCCAATTCTTTGGGGAGCAGATGCTTGCGGGCAATCTCTACTTTTTCTTCTGTGATATATCCGCTTACCTCAATCAATTCCATACGGTCGAGCAACGGGCCGGGGATTGTATTCAGGTTATTGGCTGTTGCAATAAACAATACCTTGGAGAGGTCATAGTCTACATCCAGGAAGTTATCATGGAAAGATGTATTCTGTTCCGGGTCGAGCACTTCCAGTAATGCAGAAGAAGGGTCCCCCTGACGGTCAGCACTGACCTTGTCTATTTCATCCAAGATGAAAACAGGATTAGAAGCACCGGCTTTTATCAAGCTCTTGATGATTCGTCCCGGCATAGCGCCAATATAAGTCTTACGATGACCGCGAATCTCTGCTTCGTCATGCACACCGCCTAAAGACATACGTACATATTTCCGTTTGAGCGCAGATGCGATGGATTTTCCAAGAGATGTTTTACCCACTCCCGGAGGGCCATACAAACAGATAATCGGTGATTTCATATCACCTTTCAGCTTCAATACGGCTAGATGTTCTAAAATACGTTCTTTTACTTTCTCCAGTCCGTAATGATCTTTGTTCAACGTCTTTTCTGCGTTTTTAAGGTTCAGATTGTCAGTTGTATAAGTACCCCATGGGAGATTGAGCATCGTTTGCAGATAGTTGAGCTGTACGCTGTAATCCGGAGATTGCGGATGAGTGCGTTCCAGTTTGGCAAGTTCTTTCATGAACGTGTCTCTGACTTCTAAATTCCAGCGCATTCTTTCTGCCTTCTGGCGCATTTCCTCTATTTCCTGCTCCTGACCGCCGCCACCCAGTTCATCCTGGATGGTCTTGATCTGCTGTTGCAGGAAGTATTCGCGTTGTTGCTGGTCGATATCTTCGCGGGCACGCATTTGGATGGATGCCTTGATTTCTGCCAACTGCACTTCACGGTTCAGAATTTCCAGTAAGTGATAAGTGCGTTCACGCAATGAGTTGATGCTCAACAAGTCCATCTTCTCATCTTTCTTGAACGGCAGGTTTGAGCAGATGAAATTGACCAGGAACATTGAGTTGTTGATATTTTTAATAGCAAACGACGAATCCTGATGCATCACATCTGATGATTTGATGTATCTCATTGTCAAGTCCTTGCAAGTTTCCACCAGGGCTTGAAACTCTTTATCATCTTTGCCAGGGACATCTTCCTCCAAAAGTTCTATTTCACCTTTCAGGTACGGATGAGTTTCGATGATGCTAGTCAGACTTAAACGTTTCATTCCCTGAAGAATGACAGTTGTTGTCTGATCGGGCATTTCCAATATCCGCACAATTCGTCCTACGGTACCGATATTGTGTAAATCTTCCAGTTTCGGATCTTCTGTATGTGCCGATCTCTGGCATACTACTGCAATATCTTTATGTTTCTTGTCAGCATCTCGTACGAGTTTCAGTGAAGACTTACGGCCTACCGTGATCGGCAGGAATACTCCAGGAAACAATACCATATTACGTAAGGGGAGTACCGGAAGAATTTCACCAGATTTCACATTTACATCAAATGCTTGTTCATCGTTCCCATCATAGTCTGTGATTAGCGAGAAGTTGTTATCGCCTCCATCTTCCAATAAATATCTTTCTTTCATCTTTTCGTTTTAATTTAGTTTATGCCATACTGATATGCATAAATCGTTTGCAAAGTTAATTGATTCTCTCTAATAATAAAGCACTGCGTAGAATAAAAACACAAAAACAATGCCAAAATATCGGCTTGTAAAGGGAGTATTCCATAATTATTATTTATTTTTGGCGATTTGCAATAAAATAATAGTATAAAACGGCTTTAAGATAAACGGATAAAATGTCGAATCCTTATTTTCAATTTAAGCAATTTACGGTATGGCATGATAAATGTGCCATGAAAGTCGGTACGGATGGGGTGCTTCTGGGAGCTTGGACTTCCGTTGAAAGTGCGCACCGGATTTTGGATATTGGGACGGGAACAGGGTTGGTAGCTTTAATGTTGGTGCAACGCAGTTTGCCGGATGCAAATATTGTAGCGTTGGAAATAGATGAAGCGGCTGTCGGGCAAGCCAGGGAAAATGTTATTCGTTCGCCCTGGAAGGAGCGGGTAGAGGTGGTGCAGGCTGATTTTAGGAAATACAGGTCTTCGGATAAATTCGACGTAATTGTTTCTAATCCTCCTTATTTTGTCGATTCGCTGGAATGTCCGGATCGTCAGAGAGCCGCGGCGCGTCACAATGATTCTTTGACCTATGAAGATTTGTTGGAAGGAGTAAGCGGATTATTGACAGAAAACGGATTTTTTACAGTGGTGATTCCGGCAGATGTAGCTGAACGGGTAAAAAAGATAGCTTCTATAAAGAAATTATATGCAGTCCGTCAACTGAATGTAATCACTAAACCCGGCGGTATTCCGAAACGTGTTTTGATTACTTTTTCTTTTTCCAATCAAGAGTGCATTGTAGAAGAACTATTGACAGAACTGGCTCGTCATCAATATAGTGAGGAATATATGACGCTAACCCGGGATTATTATTTGAACATGTAAAAGGGTGACGCTATCCGGTAAAGATAGTGACGGTATATGCTTGCGATAGTGACGGTATCGCTGTCATATACCGTCACTATTTCAAAGCTAGTTCAAAAACGCTATTTTGAGATCTTCGTTCTATTCCTTTCTAACTCATAATTCAAAAGAGTAATTTCTAGCTTTTGAACACTATTTGCTAGCAGTATTTTCTGAAGTTGCTCTTGAAGTGAAATTATTATTTTGTCTTTTGATAGTCTTAAATTCAATAAGCTGCTACAATAACTATACTACTCTTTTAAATTATTTGTTTTGTATATGCTTTATTTTAAATTCTTTCAGTGACTTTTCTATCTTTTGATAAAGGTCTGTTGTTTTTGTTGAGTATGTAGATAAAGAGCCCCTAGGCTCATCTGCGAATCTGAATAATTCATCTGTATCTGCATATATTGATACTAACTCATTATAAGCATCTTTACAACTGGAAGGATAATCATTTAGTTGTGGCATTATAGCCTCGATTGAATCTCTCTTTTGTTTTAGTCTCTTATAGGTATCTGTTGTGATAATAAACTCCTGATGCTTCGCTAAGGCTTCATTGAAATCAGTGCAATATTCTCCATTGTATTCATGATCGTAAATTACTTTTCTCCAAGTATCACAATAATGAAGAGTTATTGCTTCACTTAAATCAGCTTCTTTCTCAATCATAGAAGCGGTATTAGAGAGTTTTGCTATATACTCCTTTTCTGAATTACATGAAACCAAAACTATGGCTAGTATCGCACTCAAATAAAAAAACTTTTTCATCATATCGTTATTTTTGTTACACAATCAATTTATTAGAATCCTGTTTGTAATACTGTATTAGAGTATTACAAGATTGATATTTTATATTCAAAAAAACATTTATTTTATTACTTGAAGAATATCCAATGATACGCTTATTTGATTCTTCTGGAATTCTAAAATTCAGAAAGGGACTTTGTGAATGCGAATATAGTGAAATGAAAATAACAACGAGCATCAGCAGAGTTTTCTTCATGTGTTTAAGTATTTTGTTTGTTATCGTTTTCTCTATAAACAATGTTTGTATTTCCGCTATAAAGTTAACGCAAAACATTGATAACGCCAAAATAAAAGGGTAGTAAAGTTAACAAAATAGATTTTTACTCTAAATTAAATAAGAAAATGAGGATAATGCTAGAAACCTGTTCAAAGATAGTTCAAAGAATTGCCCTTTTTATTTGCCCCCAAACGGGGATAATTACACTTATCCTATATATAATAAAAAAGCCAATACTAATTGTACTGGCTTTATTTTGTGAATCTTGACTTGATTTTCTTCGTCGGGGTAGCGGGATTCGAACCCACGACCCCCTGCTCCCAAAGCAGGTGCGCTA
>OJMO01001987.1_pt1 | contig 11867 bp, 11 predicted proteins | sample 1597241 | NCBI WGS metagenome assembly OJMO01 (sample SAMEA2452129, study PRJEB22498) | human gut metagenome | biome: human feces; feature: human gut; material: feces | place: Australia | collected 2012 | reverse complement strand
CACATTCAAATCCACCCACTTATAGACTCTCCTGCGGGTCGAAAAGCTGTAGATAGGACAGTAAATCAACGGCAGCTTCAAATAAATGCACCGTGTTTATCGGCTCTTTTGCAAGCAGTCGGAACGAATATCGCCTGTCACTTCCCGAAGCGTCCTGCTTAAAGGGGCTTCCGAGCGTACTGCGCAGGGCGGCATACTTTGGCGTTCCGCTTTTATCCTTGCCCACAAAAACGGCGTTGTGATAATCGACACTTTCGTAAATCGTGCCGTCTGCAATGCACTCCTGTATGAGCTGATAATCAATGTCACGCCCGAAAAGATACTGCATTACTCGGTTGCAATCCCTGTGCTTCGGCGGCAATAGCAGAACTTTCGGCTCGTCTTTTTTCGGCGTTTGCGGCGGCGTCCATTCAACCGCACCCCCTGCCAGAGTTTCGACAGCTTCGACAAATCCGTAATCCTTGACCTTGATAAGATAGTCAAGGGCAGAAACACCGCCGATACCTCTCGACCACCAAAACCATTTGCCGTTAGAAATTTTTAAGCTGTCGTGTTCTCTGGTGCAGTAAACGCTGCCGCCGACACGCACCAAATTGTTCGGCTCATAAGCTCTGAGATAGGAGAGCAAGTCCATTTGCCGTGCCTGTTCGATAACCGCAGGGTCAAGCTGCACATAGGGTCTGCTGCTTCTCATTCAATCAAATCACCTCCAGAAATAGAAAAAGCCGAGTGATTTTCGTTAAGTGAAAACCACTCGGCTATGTATAATTTATGCTCCCCAGAAAACAGTATCGGGCAAATACTTAATTCTTGTATCAAAAAAATGTTCTTTCATTTCTTTCTGTGCCGTTTCACTATGATAGTAATAAACAATCTCATAAATAGAACTGTTATTTATAATTGCATTCCAAAGATGTTCATCATTGAAAGGCGATATTCCTAACAAGTGGATTTCTCCTTGAACTGCCTTAAACTCCTTCATCGGATACAACCGCATTTTTAGATTTGGGTTATTTACTACTGCGTTAATTATGCCAAATGCCAACTGCTCTCCTTGATTTGAAGATTGTTTTAACCGCTCTATCTTTTTCAAATCTTGGATGCTCATTCCTTTCTCGTACATTTTCAGTATATTCTGCACTCCAAATTGACCATTGCCCATAATATCCATTATCTGCTTCTTATATGTTCCCGAAAATCCCATTAAACCATTGCAATATATGTGTCTTGTACTATCGGTAACGGGGTTTTTTATTCCTTTTTGCTGATAGTACGCCCCAATCGGAGTGTTAGTATCGTACTGGTCGAGTAATGTTTCAAAGTTGCCGTGAAGATAATTAACGCTTCTTTCTGCAATTAACTCCACGGTTTTGTCGTAATTTACTGTATAAATGTTATCGTACTCATCAAATTTCTTCTTTAGGTACGCTCTATATGCAGGCAATACAGTATTAGCGATTGTTTGAATTTGACCTTCATTGTATATAGCATCAAGAAACTGCCAACAAAATCCGTCGTGTGTGCTTTTAATCGTTTCTGCATTATCATTAAATCTAATATGAAATAATCGTAAAATCACGAAGTAATCTTCCATACCAACTTCGTCTTTTTTTACGGACATTGAATATCTTCCCTGAAGCAAAGAAATCAGTTTTTTATCTTCGTCATTTTTGCAGTATCCATCATATTGACCATTTAGTATTTTTTTGAGTTCTTCATACAGTCCATCCAAAAGACCAGCAAGTTCATAATTGCTAACAGTGTTATTGTAAAGCAATGCAGCGTAATCTTTTGTCTTTACATTTTTGATAAATCGGTTAATAATCGCACCATTAAGATAGTCTGTTCCGCCCAATTCTATATTAAATCCATTTCCAATTAAAATAGTTTTCATTGCAACAGTCCCTTTGATTTTTTATAATTATACCATTAGTTTATGTTTTTTCTACCCCTGCCTATGTAAAAGCGGCATCAGCTTTTCGCCAATGCCGCCGTTCTCGGTTATAAAATGCCTGCCTTTTTCAGATAACCCACGCTGTCATAGCAACCTCGGAAATAAATTGCTTCCTGCTGAATATCGCAGAGCCTTGCCGTATGAGAGCGTTTTTCAGCTCCACAAGGCTATGTAATATCAGCGTCCTTTCGTGACTGTCTACATATAGATGAATGGTTTTGTCTTTCATACGCTCGACCTCCTTGCGTTTATATTGTACCGTAGGTGCGTGTTAATTTCCAATGTGCAATAGGCTTGTCCTACGCCACATCGGGAACAGCGGTGTAAATGCTGATTGTTCTCACGCTGCCAGGCTTAACTACCGTAGGATGCTCGGAGAAGTCCACTTTGTTATTTTCACCATACTTCAATACCTTTCCAAGGCTTTTTTGGCTATGTACCTAAGCTCATAAAATGCAGGATTTTGAGCTAAATTTGCCCAGAGAAGCATTTCCGATGCTTCTCTGGGACGAAATTTTAGAAAATGGCATATTCAAAAATAGTTCACGTATCATCGACACTGTTACATTCAGTTTGGTATCGCTTGTTCATATACGGTTGAAGTTTCTTTGTAATATAGAAATTCCAATGCTCTTTTATATCGTTATCCATATAATCTGTTACCAGCTTTTTTTGCTTTGACAATTCTAAGTCAGAGGGAATAATTGCCTCAGCAAATTCGGGAATTTCATTTTCTGCATTGGCACGTCTGCCGGCATTTAAGTGCCTAATAATATTGTTTAACATTTTTAAGACAAAAAGATATGTAGGTCTATCTAAAGGAATATCTTTATTCTTCTCCAAACAAAATTCAAGTTTTCCATTTGTAATGAATTTTGGCATTTCTGGGTAGGTCAAAGATAGAACAATGTATTCTCCTACACTCCGAGTCGCCCAACCAGCACCACCTTCAAACATACAAAACTCACTAGTTTTATAAGCATTACTTGTTAGATAGAGCAGCAACGAATTGTTTCTTATGATGTTTTGCTTTATTTGTACAGCTAATGATTCTGGGTTTCCGTACTGGTCTACATTATCATCTCTTGAAGTGTAAAAGAACTCCGAATCTTTTGCGCCTTTATATTTTAAAATATTATAAATAAAATCGGTAATTATTTTGTCCTCTCTTGAATGAGAGATAAATACAATATAATCACTTTTGGGAACAACATCACCCTTAATTTTATTTGCTACTATTGTAGTCAAACTTGACTTTTGTGGTTTAGTCAAGTTTGAAAAGTTTTCGACTTCCGACTCAACTTCTTTGGCAAACTGTTTTTTAGCATTATCGTTTTGCTTCGCCAATAAATTATCTTGCTGCTTTTTAATTTGTTCGGCTAAATCAGTTCTTTTACCAATTAAATTAGTTACCACTTTCTTTACAATTTTGACCAATAGCAAAACCCTTGGGTCATGTTCATCCAAACTTTGCCTGTTAGATGTGGCGATATCTGGCAAATCGTCTTCGTCCAATATATCAAAATGTATTTCTCCTTCAATGTAATTCACAAATGCTTGCGTATTGTTAATCACGTTTAAGAAATTTTCAACTGCCAGTTTATTCCGCACATATAATCTGAGTTGTATCGGATTGTAAAATTTGTTTCTTGAAAAAAGAGGATCATTTTGTGTCGCTTGTCTACTATCAATAGAGCCGTGTAAACCAATCCAACCAGTAAGAGTATAGTCTTTGTTTACAATTTCTCCATTAATATTAGTGCAAGGAATCGTTCCGTGTGACTTTAAGTTTTCAATGCTTTCAAAATCTTCGATTTTAACTGTATGCTCATAATACTGTTTTCCATTCAATTTGTTGAATGGAAATTGGATTATATTTCCTGAATTGGATTCAATAATCTGGGGTACATTAGAATCTTTCTCTTGAGAATTATAGTCGATAAAAGCCATATTTTTAAATGCTATTTCTTTTTTTACTGGTTCAAATGATATGAGTTTATTTTCTTGGTCATTTACGCATAAATATATTTTTCGCCCATCCATAGAATCTAAAGCAAAAAAATTAGATAGTTTTTTTGATAAAGCATCAAAAGCAACATTACCCAGACCGGTCAAATTAACATGGTTCATTTGTAAAAGCGTCCCAGTTGGGCACGAATCCCATTTTTCTTTACAATGAATATCTACTTTTTCTTCTCTCTTTGATAAAAACGGATGTTCATCTTCGTCACTAGAATTCTCTTGATAGACCATCTGCCATGTTGTTTCGCCTTTCGGTGTTTTTGTGATAAGATAATAGTTTTCCGAAAGATATAGTGCCGCTAACTTTCCAATTCCTTTTCTGCCCATTGTCAAATAATTATCGTCAGTTGGTTTATCTGCATCGATCCTTTTATTAAACCCAACTTTGACATATGTTGCGATGCCTGTACTATCCATACCAATCCCATCATCAAATAATTCAATAATGGCATCATCTTTTTTGGTTATATCAATATAGACATAAACATTTTTTGCTCCTGCATCAAAACCATTTGCGACTAATTCAGAAATTGCGCTCCATGCGTTTGAATACAAGCTTTTCCCTAATAACTTTAATGCAAGCCATCCAAAAGAAAAGTCCATTTTATTGTTTTCCTTGTTCATTGAATATTCTCCCATCTTTTAAAACATCTCTGTACTTGTTTGGCTAATTCAATCGCTAATAATGGCGGTACTGCATTACCGACTTGAGAATTCTTTTCATATTTATTCCCGCAGAAACAAAACCAATCGGGAAATGATTGTAGACGTGCGCCTTCTCTAGTGCTTAAAGCCCTGTCTTGTAATGGATGAATACATCTTAAAGCTGAAGGAGTGCCAAAACTATTGGTAATAGTGGTTGAAGGTCTATCCCACCACAACCTACCGTATGTGTTGTTATAACCAGAAGTAAGGTAGTATTTTCGGTCTAAGAGCCCTTCGTCTACAAGATTATTAAAGTATTTTTTTCCTTCTCCTTGCACAACATTTCTAATAACAGTTCTGATTTTATCCCCATAAGTCCCAATGAAGTGGTCTGTTAAATCTACGCAATTGCCGCGCATAAGTGCTTGGTATGCATTTTGTGGGGGTAATGTGTATTCGTTTACGGTTTCGCCTTCATTTAAATAAGGTAAATCTGAAATAGCATCTTCCACTGTTAGATACGGTAATTTTCCTCGCCCATCGCCATACTTTTCTTTTGGAAATTCCCAACAATCGATGTCTAAATCCTGCCTTATTCCAACAATAAATACTCTATCCCTACTCTGAGGTACACCGTAATTTTTGGCATTTAGAACCTTTTGTTTAATTGCATAACTTAATTGTCCATCTCCGTTGATATCAGCAAACATATTTTTAATGTCATCTAAAACGGGTTTATCATTATCGTTTTTCATGCTTAGCAAACCGGTAACATTTTCAAAAATGAACATCTTTGGTTTAAGGATTCCAAGCAACCGTATATACTCTCTATACATTTTTGCACGTTTATCATATTGACGTTTGCCAACTGTACTGTATGATTGACACGGCGGGCCACCTATAACTAAATCAATATTTTCTAAATCAACATTCATATCAGTGATTGATTCAATAGTAATATTTGTAATATCATCATTAATTAATGGTATATCAGGAAAATTGTTATGAAAAGCTTGTGCAGTCTGGTTAGCATATTCGTTTGCAAACAAAATTGTATTTTGGCGATTTTTTACAAATGTATCTTTTCTAATTCTATATTTAAATCCAAAGGTAAGTCCTCCTGCGCCTGAAAACAAATCAACTATATTCATATTACACCATCCATAGTAATTCTTTACTATTCCATTGTTTCATCCATTCATTCTCATTGATTATCGCATCAAATACTGGTTCAAGGAAAGTCCGTATTTCAGCAATTACAAACGAAAATTCAAACGTATCGTCTTTTATCGTTTTCAAAAAGTACTTCCAACGCTTTTGCACATCCTCGTCATCTGCAAGTGAAACAACCCGCTTAAAGCTGTCTCTATCGTAAGGAGTGCCACGCCGCTGCAGGGTGCTTAAGATAGCGGATTGCAAACTCTCTCCGTTAAAATTGAATGTCCTTGAAAGATAATAAATATCGTAAAAATCTTTCATTCTTCCTGTCAGCTCAAAGCGCTGCAATATAGCATCAAACTTCTCGGCAATGGTGCTTTCAAGAGAATAAGTTTTGATTATCGGTGCCTCAAAGCCTGGAAGTTGCGTATTGATTGTGCGTTCTTCAGCACGGGGGAATATAATATCACCCACACCAATGTCAATGTTGAATGGCACACGTACATTCTTTATTTGAGCAATAATTTGTGTACTGATACCGTGATATTTTCTTTGTGGGGAAATTTCATCAAATCCTTTTGCCCGCATTTCTATATAATCGTTGCCTGTTGGCATGTCAATAATTTTGCCAATCAAATCTTTTATATCTTCTATAGAATTAGGGTATCCACGGAGCAGAAAATCGACATCAATAGTAGCTCTGCTTTCAAAATTGGTTAGGGTATAAATGAACAGTCCGCCTTTGAGTATCAGCGTATCTCCATACCCCGATTTTGATAATTTTCTTAGAAATTCTTCTTGAACAAAAAGCTGCAAGCATTGTTGATAACTGATACCCGAAGCCTTTGCCTTATTTCTGAGCTTTGCCAAAACGGAAGCTGCTTTATCTGCCATTACAACCACACTCCTATCAGTTCTTTTACCTTTTTCTGCACACGCAGCTTCTTAGCATACATCATAAGATTGGGGATATTCTTTTTCGGGTCATTAACATATCCCTGTATTGCTTTATTGAAAATTTCCTTATCCATTTTACTCATATTTTTTAGAACATCACATATTGTCCTGTCACGGTCATAAATCCGGACTTTTGTAAAATCAATTTTGCCGGTTGTTTCGCCAAGCGTAACCAACTCTGGCTCAATGCGATATGCTTTAATAAATGGATACTCTATGTTAGTTCGCAATTTTGAAACATTCCTATCTATTGCAAAACTCCATTCGGCAGGGTTTCTATCGCTGTACTTGTAATAAAACAGCGCTGTTTCCATGCAAAGAACAGCATCTGGAAACAATGTATTGATGATAACTATTTCTCTGGTTTCACAGTTTTCAATCCAATGATAATAACCACGTCTTATTCTTTCAATATAGCCTTCGTCCAAAAGCTGTTTAATGTCGGCATAATATAGCTTGGCTTTAAGAATTTCGGCAGTAGACATCACATAATGATGTTGCTCAAAAATCTTTCTCACCACTTTAATATCATTTTCACGCAGCATTCGCACACCTCTACTTAATTGCCTCAAATTCGTTAATCAGTCTGGTACTTTACTATATTATTATATACTATTCCCATACAGAAAGTCAATAGTAAACTACCTACTTGAAATCAAATGAGTGGGTAGTTTACTATAATTGGGAAGACTTCAAAATTTGAATCAAAGTGTTCGATTTGAAATCTGTTTTCTTTTGAACTATATAAAATAAGGATCTTTTGCAATGTATTAATCGTACATCGATGTACACATATCGCCCAAACTGAAAAATGATCGAGCTCAATTTTATAGTTTGTATGCAATGTTTAGGAGTATATCAATTGTGCACTTAATTATCAATGAAAATGTAATAATATAAACCTTTTAGTTGAGTATACTAATTATAAATTCGCTTAATTTGTTGACTAATCCCTTATTATATGATATATTTTAAGGGAATGATAACGGAGGTGAGGTAATGAGAAACTTTAATTATTCTGCAATAAAGGATCAGAAATGGGATTCGGAAACTCTTGGATTGATTGCAGCAATATATAAAGAAGCAGGCAAGCAAGAACTTTTTTTGAAGCAGCGCCCGGAAGAACTTGAAAAGTTGGTTGAGATTGCAAAGGTTCAAAGCACTGAAGCGTCGAATGCCATTGAGGGTATTGTTACAACGAATACTCGGATTCGTCAGCTTGTTGAAGAAAAAACAACTCCGAGAAACCGTGATGAGCAGGAGATAGCGGGATATCGAGACGTGCTGAGTGTTATACATGATAGTTTTGATACGATACCGATTACACAAAATTATATACTTCAGCTGCATAAAATGCTTTACAGTCATATGAACAATTCTCTTGCCGGACAAACTAAAACGGTGCAGAATTATATTAGTGCCACTTATCCTGACGGTCATGTTGAAACATTGTTTACTCCACTTGCACCGTATGAAACGCCGGAGGCAATGGATAAAATCTGCGTAGAATATAACAGGGTGATCGGAAATATGGAGTTGGAGCCTTTAATTGCAATTCCGATCTTTATTCATGATTTCTTATGTATTCACCCATTCAATGACGGGAACGGAAGAATGAGCCGATTACTTACAACGTTACTTTTGTATAGAAGCGGATTCTATGTCGGTAAATATATTTCACTTGAGGCAAAGATAGCAAAGAACAAGGATTTGTACTACCATGCTCTTGCCGAATCCCAGACCGGTTGGCACGAGGGAACAGAAGATGTTGTACCTTTTATTAAGTATATTCTCGGAACAATTCTTGCCGCATACAAAGATTTTGAAGATCGAATGGAGCTTGTAGAAACAAAACTGCCTGCTCTTGAAATGGTTAAAAGAGCAAGTGAGAATAAAATCGGACGCTTCAACAAACAGGATATCCGAGAACTTTGCCCGACACTCAGCGACAGCTCAATCGAAGGAGCTTTACGCAAATTGGTTGCCTCGGGTGAACTCCAACGAGAGGGCAAAGGAAAAAATACTTGCTATTTTAGGTTAAAATAAAGAACTTGAAAGAGAGATATATATGAAAATTTCATATGAAGAACTATCAGCTTTTTAAATAATCACAAAATAGCAGCTTTAGTTTTGCTTGTGTATGAAGCTAAACCGGTTTGTCGAATCCGTTATTTTATGGACATAATTTAAGCAGAAATCAGTAACATTTTGCGATTTTGCAGTAAAATAGCATTATAGATTTTGCGATTTCTGTAATCGGATAATATCAGTAAAAACCAAGTTTGATTTCCGTTACGTAAGCACAACAAAAAAGATCGCTCATAGAGCGGTCTTTTTGTTTCACTTTAAAAATTGCACCCGAACCTGTGACACCACTAACTACAACCGTACGCGGCTGTTAACTGGCTCACCGTGCCCCGCTGCCGGTGGCAGAAAAAGGGGTGCGGTGAGCAGGAAGAAATACAGAGTGCAACGTCCGCTCCAAGGACAGTTGCACGACAATATTTCTGACCAGTCACAGGTTCGAGAACATCTTAGCTTATGTTATTTCTGTACAACAACATCGCTCACATGTTCGAGCTGCTCGTACCTCGCAGTCACCCTTTTGTCACTTCGTGACATTTCCCCTGTCAGGGGAACCGCTGTTTGAGGCGCCAAACAAAAAGTCTTGAAAACCTTGATATACAAGGGCTTCTGGACTCTTTTCTTTTTATCTTGGTTTTGGGAAACGTATAATATTTAACAGAAACCTTGTAAAAGCGGTTTTAATGTTATTAGAAGAAAATGAAATTAATACTTAAGCGCGATTGACATTTTGCTAATTGTGTGATATGTTGAGTTTATAGAATATTATTAATTTTGGTGGTGTTTAAAATAGCAAAAGTTGTTGTTTTACCTTACAATAAGCAATGGAAAGATGACTTTGAGAAAATAAAATCAGAAATTGTAAATGCTATCAGTGACTTGATTATAGGTGTTGAGCATGTCGGTAGCACTTCTGTTGAGGGAATGTCTGCTAAGCCATGTATTGATATAGATGTAATAATTAAAGATTATTCTGTCTTTGATACCATTGTCAGCAAGTTAGAAATGATTGGATATATTTACGAAGGTAACCTTGGAATAGAGGATAGGGAGGCGTTTAAATATTTGAATAAGTCTCACTTACGGACTCACCATTTGTATGTTTGTCCGCAGGAATCAGAAGAACTCTATCGCCATATTACTTTTAGAGACTTTTTAAGGAATAACGTTGATGCTTTCAAAAAATATAGCTCTGTAAAAGAAACGGCTGCACGGCTATTTCCGAATGATATTGAAAAGTATATGGAATATAAATCGCCTTGTATTGAAGAGTTATATATCTTGTGCGGCTTAAAAAAGTAAAATTTTTTGTGTTGCAAGAAAATCAATGGAGGACAGTATTTTTTTACTGAGAAGTCGCGAAGTGAATCTAACTCACAAGCTCACTGTCTATTAGAATTTTGCTGTAGTTGATGATCGAATTGTTTGGTACGGCAATGTTAATTTTTTAGGCTATGATTCGGCGGAGTCAAATGTATTGCGTCTTGTAGGCACTGATATTGCTATGCAATTAAAAGATACATTGGTGGATCGGAAGAATTTGAGCAAATAAGCGGTTCGGCTTAGTCACATTTAAAACGAATAGAAAAATCCGCATTCCGATACTCACAACATTGAACTACAAGGTTGTTAAAGGAGATGTCGTTTTTATCTGCAAGAGATTGTAGCTTTTCAATAAGTGGATCAGGCATTCTGATTGTTTTGCTTGATGATTGAATTTCTTTGTATTTTAAACATATGTATCACCTCATGTAAATTTTATTGTATAGTTTAGATAAAATACACTAGCAAAAATACAAGTAAAATTTACTTGCAAGAGATGATTTATTGTGCTATTATATTAACGATTATAAATACTATATGCTAATTATAATTTAATAAAAAGCAGGAATGAGAAAAGACATGAAAAGGGGACTTAAAAGAGTTGCTTCTGTATTTATCAGTATTGTTTTGTTGTAAATGCGGTAGAGCGTTTAACGAAAATGAGGTTGAATCATTTAATCCAATCGCAGATGCGATGATGCATTATGATGAAGTCGTAGCCTCTCCAAAACAAAAACGGTTATGTTGCCCAAAATGCAAATCAAATCATTTGCAGGCTATAGTGGAGACAGCAACCTCTGCAAGAACAATAGGAAATGGTTATTCTTCCGCAAAAGGTTGTTTAGGTTCCTTGCTGTTTGGATCCGGGGGATGGCTTCTTGGGGCGTTGGGACAGCGGCAAAGAACAATAATTGAAACTCAAAATCGAAATTATTGGATTTGCAATGATTGCGGATATAAATTCAGAAACACAGAAGATTGGCACGAAGAAATAAAGAAAAAAGAGCAAGCTGTGAAAGTCAACCTTGTGTTAACAATCTTTTTTATTATCGTTGCTATGTTACTGTTTACAGGTGGTGAAGTATCCTCAGTTGTTGGCATTGTGTTCTTGATTATTGGAGCGGTAAATGCTATCACTTTTTTCCTAGGAAAAACAAGGATTCGAAATGAACTTCAACATCTTGATGATCTCGAAAGTTCCTCTATGGAGTAATTCAGTAAGCAAAAGATTTTCAAAAACAGTTGGGAAAACCCAGAAAACTGCGATTTGATAAACAAAGAATAAGGAGTGTGACAAACATGGGCAGTTTGTTTCAGGATATGCTAGGCAGCGACGGTCAAATGATCGATACAAATGTTGATATCGTTTTTGTGATCGATGCCACCGAAAGCATGCAGCCGTTAACTATAGGTTTACAAAAAATTTACATTTTGAAATAAGCTTTGGGTAATCAAGGAGAATTTTATATGAAGAAAAACAACAAACCGGTCAGGGAATACTATACTATCGACTTAGTACATATTTTTAAAACCCTTTGGCAGAGAATATGGCTGATTGTCTTGGCAGGCATAATTGCCGCAGGAATCGGATTTTCCGTGTCGGCATTTTTAATCAAGCCGGAGTATTCCTCATCAATAATGCTTTATGTCAACAACAGCTCGTTTTCGTTGGGCAACACGAGCTTCAGCATCAGCTCCTCCGAAATCACCGCCGCACAGAGCC
>OJMO01001986.1_pt1 | contig 11871 bp, 8 predicted proteins | sample 1597241 | NCBI WGS metagenome assembly OJMO01 (sample SAMEA2452129, study PRJEB22498) | human gut metagenome | biome: human feces; feature: human gut; material: feces | place: Australia | collected 2012 | reverse complement strand
GATATGAAGCTGACAAGCATCCAGAGCATCACCGATTATCTGATGTGCGCAGGAAGCACACTGCCGGACAATATCCGTCTCTGGGCGAGACGTAATCTTGCCGTAGCCAAATCTACCGAGGTGACACCGGAGGAACGACGCCACGCACAGCGCGCACTTTCGATCATGTTAAATATCCAGTGGAAGAATACGGATTTCCAGCCGATCGATCCGGTCGAGGCGAGAAGAATCCTGGATGAAGAGTTGTACGGACTTGACAATGTAAAGCAGCGTATCATCGAGACGATCATTCAGATCAATCGTACTCACACACTGCCGGCATACGGTATCCTGCTGATCGGTCCTGCCGGTACCGGTAAATCCCAGATTGCCTATGCCGTGGCAAAGATCCTGAAAATGTCCTGGACGACACTGGAGATGAGTTCGATCAACGATCCGGAGCAGCTTACCGGAAGCTCCCGAATTTACGCAAATGCAAAGCCCGGTCTGATCATGGAAGCATTTGCGAATGCAGAAAGCTCCAACCTCTTGTTTATCATTAACGAGCTTGACAAGGCATCTGCCGGCAAAGGCAATGGAAATCCGGCGGACGTACTGCTGACTCTTTTGGACAATCTCGGATTTACGGACAATTACATCGAATGTAATATTCCGACAACAGGTGTTTATCCGATTGCAACCGCCAACGACAAGGATGCGATCAGCGCACCTTTAATGTCACGTTTTGCCGTGATCGAGCTGCCGGACTACAGCCTGGAAGAGAAGCGTGTGATCTTCACACGTTTTGCAATGCCAAAGGTATTAAAGAGAATCGGACTTCGCAGCGAGGAGATCATGATCACCGATGAGGCATTAGATGAAGTAATGGAGATTTTCAAGGATACCTCCGGCATCCGCGATATCGAGCAGGCGGCAGAACACATTGCTGCAAACGCACTGTACCGTATCGAGGCAGAGAAGATGGTCTGCGTCACCTATACGGCGGAAATGATCCGCGAGCTTTTGAAGTAAGTCATTATTTAAGGTAAAAAATACAGCTCAGATTTCTTACAAATCTGAGCTGTTTATTTTTCTGCAAATATTCAACAGATAATTATTTCGTCTTATCCTTCTTTAACTCGTTCATTCTCATTGCACGAACCTTCAGTGGAAGACCCCATAATGTGATGAATCCCTCTGCATCATGATGATCATACATATCACCTGTTGTGAAGGATGCCAGTGACTCACTGTAAAGAGAATATGGAGAAGTTGTTCCGTTCTTGATGATATTGCCCTTGTAGAGACGAAGCTTAACTTCACCTGTCACATACTGCTGGGTAACATCTACAAATGCAGAGATTGCTTCACGAACCGGTGTAAACCACTTTCCTTCGTATACAATGCTTGCAAGCTTGCTGCCAAGCTCCAGCTTAAGTGCGATCGTATCACGGTCAAGAACAAGCTCCTCAAGCTGCTGATGAGCCTCCATAAGAATAGTTCCACCCGGAGTCTCATATACACCACGGCTCTTCATACCAACAACACGGTTCTCAACGATATCAACAATACCGATACCATGCTTTCCACCGATCGTATTCAGCTCACGGATGATGTCAGCAACCTTCATCTTCTTGCCGTTCAGAGCGGTAGGAACACCCTTCTCAAAGGAAATAGAAAGCTCTACATCCTCATCCGGTGCCTTCTCCGGTGTAACGCCAAGAACAAGCATATGATCATAGTTTGGTGCCTGAGCAGGATCCTCAAGCTCAAGTCCCTCATGGCTGATATGCCAGATATTTCTGTCACGGCTGTAAGACTGATCTGTTCCGAACGGAAGATCAATGCCGTGTGCCTTACAATACTCAATCTCTGCCTCACGGGAATCCATACCCCATCTGTCATCACGCCATGGAGCGATTACCTTGATATCCGGAGCGAGTGCCTTGATACCAAGCTCGAAACGAATCTGATCGTTACCCTTACCGGTTGCACCGTGGCAGATTGCAACAGCATTTTCCTTACGGGCGATCTCTACAAGCTTTGCAGCGATCGTAGGTCTTGCCATAGCAGTTCCCATGAGATATTTATGTTCGTAAACAGCACCAGCCTGTACACATGGCATGATGTAGTTCTCGCAAAGATCATCAACAACATCTTCAATATAAAGCTTGGATGCTCCGGAAAGCTTTGCACGCTCCTCTAATCCATCGAGCTCCTCACCCTGTCCACAGTCGATACAGCAGCAAACAACCTCATAGCCGTATGTTTCCTTTAACCATGGAATAACTGCAGTTGTGTCAAGTCCGCCTGAGTAGGCTAAAATAACCTTATCCATCTTTTTCTCCTCTTTTCTTTTATTGTGAACACCTGGTTCCAACTTATAATAATATCAAATCTATAATAGCGTATATGCCATAAAATGACAAGATTTGATTTTAGGATGTTCCATCCGCAGGATCATTTGATTTCTGTGGAATATTTATCGTACACCTTGTTCCTTTTCCTACTTCACTCTCGATCCGCAGACAATATTCCTCCCCATAATACAAACGGATCCTCTGGTTGACATTCCGCACACCGTATCCCTTTGTCTTAAATTCCAGAATCGAGGATAATATCTCCGGCTCAATTCCAACGCCGTTATCCTCCACCGTCAGATAAATATTTTCGGCATCTTTCCGCCCGATGATCTTAATATAACCTCTGCCGTCCTCCTTCAGGTCAATACCGTGATCGATCGCATTTTCCACAAGCGGCTGCAGCAAAAGATTCAACGTCTGGTATGGCAGAATCTCCTCATCAATATCCATGATCACATCAAAATCATTATCGTGCATGCAAAGCTGAATCTCCAGATACGATTTCATGTTCTCAATTTCCTTCTCAATTGTCAGAACATTCTTGCCACGGTTGAGCGATGTCCGGTAAAACGAAGAAAGCGCCAGCGTGATCTTACTGATATCCTGCTGCCCTGCCTCGAGCGCCTTCCAGTTGATCAGAGAAAGCGAATTGTACAGGAAATGCGGATTGATCTGCGCCTGAAGTGCCGTCATTTCCGACTTTCTCTGTGTCAGCTTACTCTCATACACCTCATGGATCAGCCGATTGATCTCCCCAAGCATGCTTCCGAAGCCGCGGATCAGACTTCCGACCTCATCTCCGGCATTGCTTGTGACCATCAGCTCCATATTGCCTTCCTCAACCGCCTGCATATTGTCACGCAGACGTTTGATATCGCGCACCACGAACCGAGAAAATGCCAGGGATGCCACCACCGATGTGATGATACATACCGCGATAATTCCCATGACAAGCACAAGCAGCGTCTGAATCTCTCTCGCCATCATTTTCTGCGGCTGATAGACAATGATCTTCCAGTCATCCACCCCCGCATCTGCGGAAACGATCAGATAATTGCTTTTCTTTCCGTTCTCCTGCGCCTCCATTTTCTTTTTCAGAGCAGGAAAAGATAATCTCTTTTCTTTCGATTTCTTTGCTGTCGTTTTTGTATTATTTTTCGAAGCCGTATTCTCCGAAAAGGTATCCTTCTCAAATAACACGTTTCCCTTCTTATCAACAATATAAAGGCCGTAGCTGTCTCTTGAAATATCATCAAAGCCCGCAAATAACGAATCATAATTTACATCCAGATACAGGATTCCCTTCTGCTTATTCTGCTCCATGATCGGCATGGTTCTCGCCGAAAACGATGTTTTCTTCTCTGCATCGATGATCCATTTTACCTTCTGGCTCAGAGAAGACTCATTTTGTCTGTACCATTTTTCACCCTCAATCGTCTGCAGCGAATCCACCATTGTGTCATGCTTTACAATATTTTTATCCAGATAGATTGTGATCTGATTGATATTCGGATTAAAATATTTCAAAGAAGAAAGCACCGGATCTACCGTTGCCGTGTACTGCTCATACATGGAAAATATATTGTCATAATCACCGATCAGCACATCGGAAATCGGCTGGTTAAACGCAATATAATCGGACAGATTATTATAAACAAGAATCTGTGACTTTAACTGCGATGCCCCCTGCGACACCGAATCCTCAATGTTACGGTGCTCCCTCTCCATCAATGTTTTTCTCTCCTGTCCGGACGCAAAGAGTCCCAAAAGCAGGATAGGTATCGTTCCGATACAGATATATATGATCATTATTTTCTTTTGTATTTTGGCATTTTTAAACCATTGACCGATCCTGTGTTTCATAGATTTCCCCGTTCTGGTGCCATCTCGCATGACATTGTTTATTTTACTGATTTCTATAAATTTATAGCTGATTTAACCTTGTATTAATTTACTAATTGCTGTTGGTGATTTAACCCTGCACAATTTTATTTTTCTCTTAATAATTATCTCTGCGCAGTTTTACTGATTCCTGTATTTCTGTGGACTTACCCCATAATACTCGCGGAAGCTCTGACAGAAATACGACACATTCGGATACCCCACAGCATAGCTGATGTTGACAATCTTGTTATGTGTCTGCTCCAGCATTTCCTTCGCCTTTTCCATGCGCAGCGCCTTGATAAACTTACTAAGATTCTGCCCCGTCTCCTTCTTAAAAATATGACTCAGATAGCTTGGTGCCAGAAATACCTGCTCCGCCAGCATATCCACGGAAAGCTCCTCATCGTAATGTGCATAAATATACTGTTTCACCGTCTCAATCTCCCGATGCTCCATCTGCGGATTGATAGCAAAGCTCTGTTCCAAAAGACGGATACCCTCATTAAGAAGCTCTGTGACCTCCTGAAAATCATTCGTACGATACAGCCGGTCAATCTCCTGATTCAGTCCCACCGATTTCTCCTGCGGTAGAATTTCATAAATATCCTTCAATAAATTAGAAAAGATAAATTTCACATACATCTGTGAAAAATTCTTTTTGCTCTGATACTTCTCACACAGACTTTCAAAATGACGGCGAAGTCCCACCATATCCTTCACCTTGATATCCTGACGGATCTGCTTCATCAAAGTGTCATCATCAATCTCCGAAAGATTGGCTTCTGACTGCTCCTCCTCACAAAATACCCGGTCCTGCGGTGCATAAAATTTATTCTCCATGAGAAGTTCCAGACGTTCCATCTCCTCTGCCAGTCTGACAGGATGTTCAAACTCTCTGCTCACGGCAATATAGCACCTCTCCCCATACTTCTTCTCAATAGTATCCTGCAGCTTCTGCGCCATCTCCCGTCTCGCCTCGATCTCAATAGAACGCTCCAGAAGTATGATTCCCTGCTGTGGATTCATATTCAGATAAAGGAATGGCTCATTCATTTCTTCGCGCAGATTTTCCAGAAAATCGAGTCCGGTCCGCCCGAAAAATTCCCGGTCAAATTCCAGCAGCATCATATTCTGAAAATCCTGCACATATTCCAGGCTGCCCATATCTCCCAGACTTTTCGCCAAATCCTCCGGTGCCGCCCCATTCAAAAGCGATAATATCACATGCTCCTTCACAAAATTTCGGTTCTTCTCCTTGCGCTCGTCCTCCAGCCGTTCTCCCTCAATTTCCTGCAGAACTTTTTCCATGGTACTGCGAAACTCTTCCGGATCCACCGGCTTTAAAATATAGCTGTTTACGCCGGACTTCATCGCCTTCCTGGCATACTCAAACTCGCCATATCCACTGAAGATCACCATCTTCGTCTGTGGATACTTCTCCACCACGTTCTCTGCCAGCGTAAGACCGTCCATAAAAGGCATTTTAATATCTGTAAGCAGAATATCCGCCGGCTCCTCCTCAAGGGCTTCCAACGCTTTCACACCGTTCACAGCCTCCCGGATCTGCGCCTCCATATGAAGCTGCTTCAACAAAAACTTTATTCCATTTCTCTCTATCTTTTCATCATCAACGATCAATATCCGAATCATAGCCAACCTCATTTCCGCAATATCTGCTTCTGTCCTTCTCTAGTTTACCACACACTCTCCCGAAACCCAAACACAAACTTTCTCTAAGTCCATAAAATGCGAAATAACCCCCTCCCGGCATTTCTGCCGGAAGAGAGTACATTATTTCTTTTATTATTTTAATCACTTCTATTTTAGTTATACGAAGTCCCTTTTTTAGAACTTTGTTATTCCTTTTTATCCCTTGCTCCCTGAATTTTCTTCTTTCATGATCTCGATTTTCTATTCTTATACTTTGCTTTCCGGAAGCTCTTTCTTAATTTCGATTTTCTACTATTACACTTTGCTTTCCGAAAGCTCTTTCTTAATCTCGATTTTCTACTATTACACTTTGCTTTCTGCAAAGTCCGTCTTTTGGGACTCTTTTTTCCTTGTTTCCACTTTACTTTTACAAAGTCCCCGTCTTCCAGATCTCCTTTTCATACTGTGCAATTGTACGATCTGATGAGAAGAATCCTGCCTTTGCGATATTTACCAGCATCTTCTCCGCCCATGCCATACGGTCATTATATTCCTGATATGTCCGCTCTCTTGTCGCAATATAATCCTCAAAATCAGGGAAAGTCATGAACCAGTCTTTATTTAACAGCTCATTATACAGACGCGTCAGATGTTCTTTATCTCCTACTGCCATCATTTCTTCTCCGACAATAAAATCAACAGCTTCCTTTAACTTCGCATCCTTTTCATAATAATCCTTTGACACATAGCTTCCATCCGCATATCTCTGAATAACCGTCTCACTGTCCTCACCGAAAATATAAATATTTTCCTTTCCGACAAGCTCTGCAATCTCCACATTTGCGCCATCCATGGTTCCCAGCGTCAACGCACCGTTCAGCATAAACTTCATATTACCTGTACCGCTCGCCTCTTTCGACGCAAGCGAAATCTGCTCAGAAATATCACACGCCGGAATGAGCTGTGCCGCTTTGCTCACATTATAATTCTCCACCATCACCACACGGAGATACGGACTAACCTGCTCATCACTATTGATCAGCTCCTGCAGGCACAGGATCAAATGAATGATATCCTTTGCGATCACATACGCCGGAGCTGCCTTTGCTCCGAAGATCACGGTAACCGGCTTCTCCGGGATCACGCCACGCTTGATCTCCAGATATTTATGGATAATATATAATGCATTTAACTGCTGACGCTTATATTCATGAAGACGTTTCACCTGAATATCATAGATGGAATTTTCGTCGATCTCCACGCCCTGTGTCCGAAGTAAATATTCCTTCAACTGTTTCTTTTTCTCTGCCTTTACCGCAAGCAGACTCTCCAGCACCTTCGTATCCCTCTGATAAGAAAGCAATTTTTCAAGCTCCATCGCATCCTTTTTGAAACCGCTGCCGATCAGCCCATCGATCCATGAAGCAAGCTCCTCATTGCAATGAAGCAGCCAGCGGCGGAATGTAATACCATTCGTCTTATTATTAAATTTCTCCGGATAAATCTCATAAAACGGCTTCAATTCACTGTTCTTCAAAATCTCCGTATGCAGATACGCCACACCGTTTATACTATATCCATAGTGCATATCTATGTGTGCCATATGAACACGATTTTCCTTGTCTATAATTGCTACCGCCTCATCCGGATATTTCTTTTTCGCCTCATTATCCAGAATATGTATGATTGGAAGAAGCTGCGGCACAACCTTTTTCAGATAATCAACCGGCCATTTTTCCAACGCCTCGGCAAGGATCGTGTGATTCGTGTAGGCACATGTCTTCGCAACGATCTCCATTGCCTCCTCAATGCAGATACCACGGATCAGAAGTAGTCTTATCAGCTCCGGGATCACCATTGTCGGATGTGTATCATTAATCTGGATTGCCGCATACTCCGGCAGATCATGGAGATTGCAGCCTCCCGCCTCACACTCCTCCAGGATGAGCTGTGCTCCCGCTGATACCATAAAATACTGCTGGTAAATTCTAAGAAGCTGTCCCTTCTCATCGCTGTCATCCGGGTACAGGAACAATGTCAGATTACGCTCGATATCCTCTTTATCAAAAGAAATTCCATCCTCGGTAATCTTCTCCTCCACACTGTCAATATCAAACAAATGAAGCTGATTTGTTCTGTTCTCATAGCCTGTGACCGCAATATCGTACAGAGACGCTTTCACAACATGATTGCGAAATTCTACGGTATAGCTTTTCTCTCTTTTGGTCAGCCAGCTCTCCTTCTCAATCCATGGATTCGGATACTCCTTCTGCAGATTCTTCTCAAATGCCTGTCTGAAAAGCCCCAGATGATAGTTAATACCAATACCATCTCCCGGAATCCCCAACGTTGCAATAGAATCAAGGAAACATGCTGCCAGACGTCCCAGTCCTCCGTTTCCCAATGAAGGCTCCGGCTCAATCTCCTCAATCTCATAAATACTCTTTCCATTTTCCTCCAGTTCCTTTTTCACTGTATCAAAAAGTCCGAGATTAATGAGATTATTCGACAATAATTTTCCAATCAAGAATTCTGCCGAAATATAATAAACCTTCTTTTTCTTTGCAGGACTTTCCTTCCCCTGTGCCTGCTGTTTCACAAGCTCCAGAAGTGCCACATAAATTTCCTCATTGCTGCATTCCTTCAAACTCTTCCGGTAACGATCCTCTACAAATTTCTCTAACATTTTTCTCCTCCTGATTATAATGTTTTGTTAATTGGTTTTTAATTTACTTCTAATTTTTCTTATTGTTTTATATTTGTATTTTCTTTTAACTATATTGGTAATATAAAACCTATAATTTTACTTTAAATTAGTATTCCCCTTTGTTGATATTTTCCTTTATCGTTATTTTCTAAGATAAATTCTGTCTCTTCTCTTTTATTTGTGTTTCCTTTATCTATACTTTCTAAAATAAATTCTGTCTCTTCTCTTTTATTTGTGTTTTCTTTTATCTATGATAGATATCCGCCAGTTTTGCAAGAAAAGCAATCTGCTTCTCTCCAAATTCTTCTTTCTTCAACCGCCAGCGCCAGTTCTGACCAATTGTTGACGGAAGATTCATCCTGGCATCGTTATCCTTTTTCAGAATGTCCTGCATCTGAAGGATCACCGTATCTGCCACACTCTGGTAAGCCAGACGGATCACGGCATCCGCCAACTCCTCCCTCTTCTTCACACCGGTATAGTCCTGCAGATATATATATCCCTTTTCCGGCAGTGAATCGAAATATCCCAGCAGTGTTTCATTATCATGTGTCCCGCTATACACAACACAATTTCTTTCATAATTATGCGGCAGATATTCATTCTCCTTGTTTCCGTCAAACGCAAATTCCAAAATCTTCATCCCAGGATAACCACTTTGCTCAAGCAGCTTACGCACTCCCGGAACAACCACACCAAGATCCTCAGCGATCACCTTTGCATCACCGATTGATTCATCAATTGCCTCTATCAGCTTCGCTCCCGGTCCCTCGCAAAATGCTCCATCCACAGGTACACCATCTGCCGGAATCGCATAATATCTCACAATTCCAATAAAATGATCGATCCGCACCACATCATACATACTGCCTGCCGCCCGGATACGCTTTTTCCACCAACGGAAGTGATCCTTTTCCATAACCTCCCAGTCATAGATTGGATTTCCCCACTTCTGTCCATAATCCGAAAATGCATCCGGCGGGCATCCTGCTACATCCACCGGATGAAGCGTTTCATCCAATTGATACTGTCCGGGATTTGCCCACACATCTGCACTGTCCAGTGCTACATAAATCGGAATATCTCCTATGATCTGTATTCCTTTGCCATTTGCATATTCCTTCAACGCATTCCACTGCTCAAAAAACTTATATTGCACAAAACACCAGAACTCAATCTTCTCTTTCAGAAGCTGCCTGTAATATTCCAGTGCAGATTTCTCACGGAAGCGTATGTCCTCATTCCAGGACAGCCATTCAACTCCACCGAAATAATCTTTGCACGACATAAAAAGACTATAATCCTCCAGCCAGTCCCTATTTTTATCCACAAAGTCCTGATAATCGGACAGGTTCATACAGTCCCGATAATTGGACAGATCTGTTTTTTCACTTATTTTCTTCCTTATATCTACAATATTTTTTCTTACATCTACACTTTCATCTTTTCGCTCCGCATTTTTCTCCTGCCACCGCAGAAATGCCTTCTTTAAAATGCCAAACCGATTCACATACATCTTCTGGTAGTCCACATCATATGCCAGCTTACCCCAGTCAATACTGAGAATCTCTTCCTTCTTCAGTAGTCCTTCTTCTTGCAGCATATCCAGATCAATAAAATACGGATTCCCCGCAAATGTCGAAAAGGACTGATATGGACTATCCCCAAAGCTTGTCGGTCCCACCGGCAATACCTGCCAATACCGCTGACCCGCTTCTTTCAGTTGATCCACAAAATAGTATGCCTCCTGCCCCAGTGATCCAATTCCATACGGAGAAGGTAAACTGCTGATTGGTAATAATATCCCTGCTCCGCGTTCCAACCGTTTCGACTTCTGTTCCATGTTCATCACACGATTCCTCCATCTTTTCTGCTTCGAGCCCTGTAGGTCCCATTCAAATGCGAAAGCATTCATATCAGGCTTTCGTATTTCTCACTACTAATATGCTATCAACTCTCTGTCAAATATTCCATATATCATTTCTTAGATAAATATCAATTTTCCTATACTATAAAAAGGGCAAAACGCTGGTTTTGCCCTCCAAGAATTGCTTCGCAATTCTCGTTGACTTCATTCTACATTACGAGCATTTTTCTATACCATAAAAATAGCCGGCATATTGATATAGAAGTATACCAATACGCCGGCTTTAAATTTCCGTATAAATAAAAAAACCTACTACAAAATGCAGTAAGCTTAATAAAGTGAGACACGGGGGATTCGAACCCCCGACAACTTGATTAAAAGTCAAGTGCTCTACCAACTGAGCTAGTATCCCATCTTCGCCAAAAAGACGAAAATGCCCAGAACCGGAATCGAACCAGTGACACGCGGATTTTCAGTCCGCTGCTCTACCAACTGAGCTACCCAGCCGCCGTAAGAGACACGCATTTTATCTTAAAAAAAATTGGATTGCAAGCGAAACCAAAATAAATTTCGATTTATCGCTAAAAAGAATTTTTAAACCGGACAAAAATCAAAACTTTGCTGTCCATGTGAGGCAGAAGTGCCAAAAGACGACCAATCAATAGGGGAGCACTTTTGAGTGACCAACCAACGATTGGCGGCAGAAAAATGTCCGCAGCCTATGAATGGAACCGGAGCTCTGAGTGCAGACAATGGTGAGGGATGATTAGCCTTTAAGATTAAATGATCAGATGAGAAGGATTTAATCAACGGCTCTTTTGACTGGGCATAGTTCCCCCAGAGCATAAAAACTTTGGGGCTTTTGTCTTCAGCCAGTGCTGCGAGCAGTCGGTCAGTCAGCACTTCCCAGCCTTTTTTAGCGTGGCTTGCGGGTTTGCCTTCTTCAACCGTCAAAACCGCATTAAGGAGCAATACACCTTGCTCAGCCCAGCCAAAAAGTTCTCCGGTCGCAGGCGCGGTAATGTGCAGGTCTCTGAGAAGCTCTTTATGAATGTTTCTGAGACTGGGAGGAATCCTGCAGTTTGCCGCTACGTGAAAAGCTAAGCCTTGAGCCTGACCCGGGCCATGGTAGGGGTCCTGCCCCATAATGATGACACGGGTCTGAGAAAAAGAGGTTAACTCGAGGGCTCGAAACGGGGTGGGCGGATAAATGACCGCCCCTGATTGCAGTCTGCTTTGAAGGAAAGCTTTCAAAGACTGTCCGATTTCACTGCTGAAAAAATCCGACAGGATCGGTAACCAGTCTTGTTTGACATGAGAAGTATCTAACAGCATGAGAAACGTTATTGTGCGCTCAGATGCGACTCAATGGCTCCCATGCGGACATGCAACAGATTAATCTGGCAGGCGAGGTTTGCAGC
>OJMO01001983.1_pt1 | contig 11880 bp, 8 predicted proteins | sample 1597241 | NCBI WGS metagenome assembly OJMO01 (sample SAMEA2452129, study PRJEB22498) | human gut metagenome | biome: human feces; feature: human gut; material: feces | place: Australia | collected 2012 | reverse complement strand
GCAGCACACTGCGCATGGCGGTGGACTTCCCTCCCGGTGCGGCACACAGGTCGAGCACCATCAGCGGACGGTCGGCGGGTGCGTGGTCGCGTATCACCTGGGTGATATACATCGAGGCAGCCTCCTGCACGTAGTATGCTCCGGCGTGTAGCAGGGGGTCGAGAGTGAACATCGGCCTCTCCTTGAGATAGCGTCCTTCCCGACACCATTCCACGGGCTCGTCTTCCTCTGCCGGCAGTGCCATGCTGTCGGAGCGGAATTTCATCGGGTTCAGTCTCACGCTCACCGGCGGTTCCTCGTCCATGGCTTCAGCAAAACGCGTCCACCGCTGCTCTCCCATGATTTCCCGGGTGTATGTGGAGAACTCCTCTGGTAGTGTTGTCTTCGGCGTGGTGGTCATCGTGTGGTGTTATGTTTTTTTGTTAAGATTCCTTTTTGTTTATATCCGTGTCCTGCTGCCGCTGGAGTCATGGGGAGACTTTGTTGGCATATTGCTGATGCCGTTGGCAAGGTTTCCCTCGGCAGTGCTCCGATTATTCGCTTGACGTCGGTTGTTGAGGCTTCGCAAAATGACAGCAGGGATTTCTAAGATTTTACAAATATAGTGTTTTTCTCCTTCATATAGCCCGTTCGGCGGAAAGAAAATAATATTTGAATCCGTTTTTAACAAATATTCAAGCCCTGATGACCGATTGGGGATAAAGCGTCAGATAATTGATAAAAACAAAAACAGTGAAGAATCATCATATTAGAGCACTATTTTTTTAAAAGCAGAAAGCTGATATTTATGAGATAACACTGGGGATATTGAAAAACAGATTGGAATTGTCAGCTGCGAGCTAAGATATCCAGCCTTTCCAATATCCATCACAGTTTCATTGTTTTTTATATTTGCTGATCGCTTCCAGCATTTCAAACAATGTCATTTCATCTTGACTCACATTAGGATAGAGTTTGCTTATATCAAGAATATCATCATAGCTAATACTTGCCAACATCGCGACAAAAGAAAGAAGTGACTGCAACTTGATGTTGGTATTGGCAATTGCATGATTCTTTAAGGTATCTGTGCCAAACACAATTCTCTTTGCCTTCTCATTGTATTCATAAACACAATTTCCTACAGCTTCCGTTGATTTGCCATGCTTCTTTACAAATGGATAGACCTTGAAAGCCATTTCTGTCCCTCGAACAAGATAATAGTCACATAGTGAGAACTCTTTTATTTCCATTTTCTGGCGCAATGCTTTCTTCGGTTCAGCGCTATCGTCTGTTGATGCGTCTTGAGCACCACGGACTACCATCATTCTCTCATTGTCTTCTCTGAACCTGCTTTCATCAACTTCTGCCACAAATTCGCCCTCATTACTAAAAAGGCGTGAGTTTTCTTCATGCACGACATCTTTATGCCCCTTGAAGTGATACAACCACTTTCTGTTAGCATCCGGCAAACCGAAATAGTTGTATAGTCCTACATTGTCTATGATAATGGTCTTCTCTTTTCCTTCTACTACACGAAGTCCACGTCCAACCTGCTGTATGTATAATGCCAACGATTTTGTCGGACGTGCAAGTTGTATGAAACTCACACTCGGGCAATCAAAGCCTTCCGTGAATATGTCTACATTTACCAGTACTTTTATCTTTCCTTCTTTGAAGGATGAAATGAGATCATGGCGCACTTCTTTTGGAGTGTCGCAATCAATGGCTACGGCATTGACTCCATGACTACTGTATAGTTCAGCAATATTTGCTGCATGGCGCTTGTTTATGGCATAGATAATACCTTGTCTGCCTTTGGCGAATTTCTCGTATGATTCATAAACCTTTGCGCGTATGCGCTGATTGTTAAAGGTGTTGTCAAGGTCTGTATTTGAGAAATCCCCAGTTGAAGCAACTTCTGAATTATTCACGAGCTTCTGCACTTCTGAATTCGGCTTTATGGAAACATAATCAAAATCTGCCAATAAGCCTTTGTTTATGAACCAAGAAATCTGTGGTGATGTTATCAAGTGCTGGTATAGTGACAGAAACGACTCGTGATTTAATCTCCACGGCGTAGCCGTCACTCCTAATTTCTTGGCTTCCGGAAACAGATTGAATAATTTCATATATGTATCAGCAAGGGAATGATGCGCTTCGTCCACTATTATATAATCAAATCTCTGTCTGCATACATTATAATAATTCTTATCCGTCAGAAGTGACATTATGCTACCTACTTGCACTCTCTTCCATAAATGCTGCTCTCTCGCTCCTTGTATAAATCCATGCGCTATCCCGAACCGAGACAATGTGGCAGATATCTGGTCCAACAATTCTGTCCTGTGTGCCACTACCAATATGTTTATTTCTTTGTGTTCCCTTTTGTAATTGCACAACAAGTCATTTATCAATGATGTAAACAAGTAGGTCTTGCCTGTGCCTGTAGGCATCTGCAACATCACTGAATCATATTTTGACCACGCATCAAAAATCTTGGCTTTGGCTTCTATCTGATGTGGTCTCAGATTTATATTGTCTTGGACGATTTTGGCGAAATCCATTTAGATAGAGGTAATCTCCATTTTTATATGAAACATAGCACCTATAACTCTAAGAAGTTTTACTTTATCTCTTGTCGTATTGGGCACTATTATCCAGCGTTGGCTGTCTACTTGCACTTGATTGTTGAACATCTTTGTTGATGTTACCAAAGGATTACCGCCCCACGACAGTTCCTTGCGCTTTATTTCGTCAATACCGATTTCCCAAACCACCTCAAGAAACGTGTCTAAAGTACTGTTATTGGCAAAATATCTGCCGTCAGGGAATTTTACCAACAACTTGTCTTTTACTCTTGTGCGTCTCTCTTTATTGGGATTTTCTTGTGCCTCAAAATCAGTACCAAGTTCTATATTCAAGCCCAAAGACAACTGGTTGTTTATTGCTGTCAATTGCAAAAACTTTCCTTCTGAATTTGATTGCGTATTTAAATACCATCCATCACAAACCGGTTTCATCCAGTCTTTGTATTTTGGATAAACTTCCTTTGACAACAAAGGCAGATGACACAAGTCCAATCTGATGTCGGATATGACTTCCGTGCCAAGTTCTTGCAACGTTGCAATCATCGTGTCTGTAACGTTTTTATAGCATATTGATTTTCCATCAGGAAACATCACCCTCAGAAGTTTCCTCTTAGCTCTTCCTCGCTTTACTTCTTCCATATACTTATTTGGTTAATCTGTATACATTTTCATAGTATAATCCAGCGAAATCAATTCTCCTGGCTGCATCTTCACTCTGTATATCTGCACCCACTCTTCGCCTATCGGATGATAATCACCAAGTCTGATGCGTAGTGCCGCCTTGCCGTCATATTCTGTGATGCCGATTCTTTGCACATCGTAATAACCGTCTATCATACCGCCGACCATCGGCAGGAGATACTTGATGCCTATTAAGTTTATGCTTGGTATTCTCTCCATGACATAATACTTACCTCGGTGTTCCGCAAACGCCTTGAAATTCTCGTCGGTCTTGCGTACAAGACAGGTAAAGACATTCTTTTCACCAGCATCACCCGGCATAGCTGGCATGGCGCCGGATTCTTTCGCCGGCAACACGTCTTTGGGATCTGTTCCCAACTCACATTCGCGTATCACAAATGACTTTCCCAATTCTGCGAGCAACACCTCATTCTTCTCTTTATCACTCTTGTCAAGGGCAAGCGAGAAAATATCCTGCTCCTCAAATGGGGTATATACTTTTCCCAGCACTTGTCTGAAATGCGTTTCCACATATTCCTTTACGTTCACCGTCGGCCGTGGCTTCATGGCATAGAACTGGAAGTCCTGCTGGAGCCAGGTCTGAATCTCCGAACGGAACTTCTTGCGTATCTTTCCTTTCCAATTCCTCTGCTCGCCACCATTGTTCTTGGCATACAGGGACAGCACAAACAGAAAATTAACATCATAATGGAACAGCAACAACGTGTCACGGTCATACAGACGGTTGTCAAACTGCTTCGACATATAGCGGTTGCTCTTGCGGTCGGTCTCTTTTATGCCGTCGTTGCCATAATCAAACTTCCCGTCCATCGTTGCCGAGATAAAGAAATTTGGAATGATATTATATCCTTCTGTCTCGTCATCACGCAGCTTCACGCCTGATGACGGAATACGGCCATCGTTGAAAATGTCGAGATTCCACTGTATCACATTTCGGGCGTATGTGTATTGTTTGTAAACGGACTCTTTGCCGAGCTCGTTTCCCATTTTATAATACTTTGAGTCTCCGATATAATAGGTATTGCCGGTATCGCCCTCGACAAGACTCTTGGCAGTATAGAGATGGTCTACGATTTTGCCGTCTTCCTGCTTCTTGTCCATTCCATCCGGCAACGGATTGTCTCCTATCAATGTATCGATGATTGCCTCAAACACGATATGGAAACTCTTCACCAACAGATACTCTTTCTGGTTGGTATTCACGAACACCTGCCTTGACTCATCAAAGAAGGCATAACAGAGCTTCCACAGCTGCAATGCCTTGTCAGAGAAATACTTATATTTGATTTGCTGCAAACGTACTTTGCCATAACCTTTGCGGTATTTCTCAAACTGCTTTCCGCGAATCAGCTCGAAGTTGCAGTTGATATTCTTCTCGAATCCATACGTTTCGCCTATATAGTTCAGAATAGAGAAGAATATGACGAGCAGTTCCTCGTCAAAGTTTATCGTCCTTTTCTTGTTCACAGGATTCAGATACACCGCATTTCCGTCTTGCACTATCGCCGTTGTCGTGCCTATAGTGCGTGTCCAGTTTATCTTGTTGTATCCTGCATGGAGATTTTTCAGCACAAAGAAGAAGAAGCTCTGGTTGTCTTTGTTGAACTGCAACAACGCAAGCAATATGTCAAGAAAGGTGTTGCTCAGTCTGCGACTGCCAAACCCAGCCTGTGTGATTTTCTTTTGATAGACGATGGTGGAATCATTCGTCTTGTCATTCTTGTATACCACAATCGCACGGTAGATCCACACTGCGAATCCATACAGAAAATCCCGCTCATCATTGGTCAACTGCTTCTGACCTTCGGGCATTACTATGCTTTCCGGACGATACTTCCCGAAAGCCAGTTCCTGTCCGTCCACATCACGAAGCAGCACCTTCGGAAGAATAAACACGCAGTCGCCCTGTGAGACATTATAAAAATATCCCACATAATGCACCGATACCTTTCCTTCCACGTTCTCCAAGGCATCAATACCTTGCAGCACATCACGCACATCGGCGACATCGTATTGATATTCTTCGATTAGGATTCTCATAGATTTCTATTCTTTTTCATCGTCAAATGGAAGCATTGGCAAATCATCGTAATTGTCGCCAAGTTTATCAAAGTCGCTGCGATATAGTCTGTCTTGAATAATCCTATATTTTTCAAACTCCGACTCTGCAAAACTCTTGGCAAACTCAGCCGTTACTGTTCCTGCATCTTTCAGCACGACATCTCCTCCTGCTTCAAGAATAATATCAATGCGTTTTGCCCAGTCTTCCATTGTCATCGGGATATGTCGCTTTGCCATACGGTCGGCAATATCAAGAACACCATTGACAAGTCTGCCCATGTCTTCCAATTCCACTTGCTTCAAGTAGTTCTTGGCTATGCTGACATCGGGCTTTACTATCTTTCCGTCGGGAGCGTTCTCCCATGTGGTCAATCCCATGTGTTCTTTCTCTGCATCGGCTCGTTCCACTATGAGTTCAGCAGCGGTATGTCCATGTACGGCACAGTGCATCTTGTTCTGCACTTTCTTGTAGAACAGGCGTGTTGTCGGCGCATCCTTGTTGTAGTCGATGGCGGTGGCATATATGTCGGTGAGTTTCTGATAGAAGCGGCGTTCGCTCAAACGAATATCGCGTATCTCGGCAAGCAGATGTTCAAAGTAGTCCTCACCAATGAACGCACCATTCTCCATTCGCTTCTTGTCTATTACATAGCCACGAAGCGAGAACTGGCGTATAACGCTTGTACACCACTGGCGAAACTGCGTTGCACGTATGGAATTCACTCTGTAGCCTACTGAGATGATGGCGTCGAGGTTATAGAACAAAGTATTATATGTCTTCCCATCATCAGCAGTATGTGCAATTTTTGCACATACTGAATTTTGCTGCAATTCAGCGGTTTCAAAGATGTTCTTCAGATGCTTTGTCACTACGGTACGGTCTACATCGAACAGTTGAGCCATAGCTTTTTGTGTTGCCCACACCGTCTCATCCTTATACAATACCTGTATTCCGCCTTCCTTACCTTCCGCCATGAAAGTAAGAAACTCTGCCGTACTGTTTCTTATTTCTCTCTGCTTTGCCATATTTAAACATTTTCTTCTGTAATGGTAATGCCTAAATCTGCCTCATTCACAGCATGAATAAATTCATTGATTGTATCTCTCAAAGACGGATTAGCAGGTCTGTGCATCCAACCGTCCTTGTTAACCCAAAGAGAATTTCCATCCGAACAATCTATCTTATATGAATAGTTGGCATAACGTGCATCCATATTATCAAGCTCTTCCTTATTCGCAACCACCCAACTACGCATAGAGTATTTCTTGAAAGGTTCCCAAATATCAATAACCTCCTGTGCCGTCATATCTCTATGTTGATTGACATATTCCTCTATGATGGTATAAGGAATGGCATTTATTTTCTTGACTTCCTTTCCGTTCACCCTAATAACAGAGTCTGTATTGATTGTGTCATTTTTTGACATAATCTCCGTTGAAACATCTTCTACACCTAAGTTTTTCAAGAACAAAGCGACCTTCTCTTCTACTACTTTTGAGTTCTTGGCTTCTGGAGTATAGAATTTGTCGAAAGACAATTTACCACCATCCTCATCATTGAAAATAGCATCAACAAATTCGCAGTCCTTGAACACATCATTCCAAAGGTAGAACACAACCTTGCTGACAAACTTCTCCGCGCTGATAACGCCATTCTCTGCCTTGCAGAAGAAATAACCAAGTTTTTTGTCTTCTGAATATGTGGCGTCATAGATACGACTGTTTATTGCAACAAGGAACTGCCACCAGTCGTATTTCGCACCATTTACGTCTATCGCCCAACGCTCGCCGGCATCACTTATTGGCACATAATTCCAATCCCAACGACGCTTGAAGGCTGAATCTATCGGGAAGAGGCTCTGGTCGCTGGTGTTCATCGTTGCCCAGATATACAGATTACTCGGCAACAACAACACTTCGCCATTCAGCACCTGAGATACGATGTCTTCTTCATCAAAGTGTTTATTGATTTCGTCCTCCTGCGGTATGGTGACTCCGGCAAATGCTTTATGCAGCTGCTTCTGCATGTCGGCATCCGCCTTTATCGGATATTCAGAGAAGCCATGTGCGCCTCTATCCAACAACTGGAACAGGTCGCCAAATATTTGGGCACAATTGCCACGGTTGATTTCCTCGATTATCAGGTATTCCTTCTTTGCCTCCTCACCGGCACCGAGTTGGTTGAATTTCTGCCATGCCTCTATATAGGCTTGCAGAAACGCCTGACTAACAAACTCATAGACAATCTTGTCTTCTGTCATGGGCTTGCCGTCAGCTCCTTCAACGGGTACGGCTTTCGTACCAATAACAGTCGTTACTGGCACAGTCTTGGTCGTCGGCTTATATGCTCCTACAAATGTTGAGTAGTCGCTATCCGGGTGGAACGTAGTGCGAACTACATCCTCACCCCTCGTCTGCTCCTTTATAGTATGACTCTTACCGGTGCCTGGGGCACCGTAGAAGATTTGTTGGAGAGAAGGACGCAACGTCTCTTTTGCAACATTGTCACTTTCATCCTTTGAAGAAAAGAATTCTTTTGCTTTTAAAAATCGCAAATAGAAATGTAGCGCATTAGAATATTGATTTCCTCCTTTTTTATTGTATTTATTGAAATCATCATTACTTTCAAGAGTAATGATTAATTCTTCAAGTTTTTTTACTGTCGTGATACTGTATATATCAAAATCATTCAATCCTCTTATATATGCAAAGGTCTTGCATATACGCGAAAAGTCGCTATAGTTTTTATAGCTTTTGGGAGTACTCGTGCAGTTTTCAATAAAGTACTTATATTCTTCTTGTATTGACATCTGAATTATTTGTTTTTTACATTATTGTATGCTGATATATATTTGTCTATTGGAATACTATTTATAAAGAAATGCGTTTGTCTCTTTACATCTGTTCTTTCAATAACCCATTCAAGGCTGTCAAAATTGGGAAATGATTTTTCTATCCATTGTTCAGCATTTGAAACGGCCTCTTTAACATCTATACCAAAGAATTTCCAGCCTGTAAAAAACTCAAAAACGCCATTGTCCAAATCATATACGAATAAATTAAAGACGTATGAATTTAGTTCATCTCCTTTTTCCATTTTTTTATGCAAAAATACAGCAATCCATTCTGATGGAATTATGATTTAAGTTTATTCAGGACTATTTGACATTACGAACAGAACTTATATCCATATCTATTTTCGTTAGTAACTACATTGGTATAATTGCTTTTTGTATTAATTGACAAAGATAACGTTTTTTGGTTATATATCAGTATGGCAATACTCCTTTTTACGAAACTTTTACAAACAGACCTGCACGTTGATTTCATTTAGCTAAAGTTACAAGCATCTCTGCCAATACTAATAAATCATAAAAAATAATGGTGGTGGGGGAGGAGGTGGATGAAAAAATGATTTTTTCATACCTTTGCAAATCGTTTTCAGACTCGATGGTACGATTGACATAAATGGCACATTCGGGTGAATCAGTGTTATTCAGGAAATATAAAAATCTGCAACAGGTTATGCGGGATTGTCTGCAACAGGCATTAGCGAAATTGTCTGCGACAAGTTTTAGCGAAATTGTCTGCGACAAGTATTAGGAAATATTGATCTACACAAGTATTAGTAAATTATGAAGATTGGAAGTTATCTGTTTTCTTTTGCCAAGGCAAGAGGAAACATTGCGGCTGTCGCTTTGGCCGCAGTGCTGATGGCTGCAAATGCTACTGTAGCCTCGGCGCAAAATGAAGCGACGGAAAACAACGGAACAGAAAAAACGATTCTTGTAGGTGTTGACGACCTTTGTGGCGTTGATCCTTCGGAAACTTATTGTACAACTAAGCACACAGATGAAACCGACGGAGACAAGATTGTGTGTCTGTATAACGTCGGTGCCAGAAAGTTTCTGAGCGTTGGCGGTATGTGGGGTACTCATGCCTCATTGGATGTTACGCCATATCCCATTTATATGATATGGAATAGTGGTTCACAAACGTATTTTCTGGAGAGCAAGGTGAAAGGTTCTGCAGCACATCCATATCTGGGAATCGACACAAAGCATAAACAGGTGTTTATGGACACAACAGACGGAGAGAGAAGCGCTATCAGATTTGATAGAGCCAATGACTATTCAGAAACCAACAAGGTTTATCTCGTCAGAATCGGCAATAAAACAACATTAGGTTATCTCACTGCTTATCCTGACAACGAGGACAAACTTTGCGATCATCAGGCAATAGCCGCCGAGGGCACTCCGGAATACAAGAACCAGGAGTGGAAGGTGATTACAATGAATGAGTATTACAAACTCTTCAACATATCTCCTGCAAATATGAAATCGGCTGTCGATGCCTCTTTCCTTATTGCATGTCCGGATTTCAGAGCTAATAATGCGGACGCTACAAAATGGAACATCACAGGTAAAGATAATAAATTGCCAACAGGCTGGGAAAGCTATATGCGCTTTGGAGACGAAAATATGTATAAGACGCATGACAAGCTACAGAGTACAGGTTCCAATAGCTGGAAAAACTATACAGAAGCTCATCAGCGCGACTACGGCCAGTATTTCTACTGCTACACCAAGGGCCTGCGCGGCTTCACATTCTATCAGGACGTGCAGGTACACAAGGGAGGATGGTACCTGCTGCGATGCAACGGATTCAGCACAGCGAACAGCTCGGAGAACATCAAGCAGAACGGCGGACCGCTTGCAAACCTGTTCATTACGGCGGTCGATGCCAACAGCAATTCGATTAACGATAAATACTCAACAGCAGCCCTCAACGGTATCAGTCAGACTGATGCCGAGGCGCTTGCCCAAACACACAATGGCAAGAACTACGCTGGAGCCGGTATCGGACATGCCTTCTTCGAGGGAGAGTATGAGAACCAGGTGCAGATATGTCTCGACAAAGCCCCGAATGGGAATGAAATATCAAACGACAATCCCGTGACTCTCCGCATTGGTTTCTACGTAGATTCTACACCCGACGGAAAGCCGGCTGTAGCCGCCAACGAGCTGACCGCCGTGGACGAATTCAAGCTGCTTTATGCCGGACCGCGACGCAACCCGGAGCTGATTCTCGACGAGGAGTCTACCGACCTGCTCTATCTGACCAAGGCTGCAGACGAATACAAGAACAGCGTGCTGCATCTGAACCGCAAGCTGAACGACAACATGTGGAACTCGCTCATACTGCCCGTAGACCTGACATGGGGACAGATGAAGCGCACGTTCGGAGATGCCGTGAAGGTGGCGAAGCTTGCGGCGCTGACGGAGAACAGCGTGCAGTTCGTCACCGTGGAGCCAGACAGCGACGAAGCCGTGATGGTAAGGGCATTCGAGCCATATATCGTCTTCCCGCCATACACACAGGTGAAGTCGGCAGCCTACACCGTAGAACACTTCTATACATCAGAGGGCGAGGACAACAGCGAATGGCTGGGCACTGACTACAAGCCGTCTAAAGACGAAAACAACCGACTGACGAAAAAATTGGAAGCCGACCACTACGACATCACGATGGTGTCGCTCGACAGGGAGAAGCTGAATGACTATGTAAACACCACCAATTGGGAGTCAACAACAACCGTCTCTGCCACCGGCGGTGGCATGGTCTGCAAAGGCACTATGGCGAAGACATACGACAAGGACGAAAGCGGCAAGAACAAGATTATCTCGGGCAGAGACGACCTCAACGGCGACTACTTCATGTATAAGGGAAAGCTGATACAGGTGCCAAGCGGCACTAAAGAAAACGGCGGCGAACGGTATTCATACGGACTGAAGGCGTTCCGCTGCTGGTTTGAGCTGACGGGCAATACTTCTGCCGGAGGCACAACGGGCAAATCCGTATCGCTGCTCATCGACGGAGTGGAAGACAGCACCACAGGCATCGCCGACATACACGGCAGCACCGACTGCACATCCTACAAGCGCGGCATAGACGGCGTGTTCAACATGAACGGACAGATGGTGCGCCGTGGCAGCAGTCTGGAGGGATTGCCCAAGGGCCTCTATGTGATGGACGGAAAGAAGATGATAATCAGATAACCCAAAAACAACAGTGACGCAAAATGAAAAAGAAATATATAAGTCCAAAGATAGATGTGATGTATGTTGAGGCTCTCTGCAGCAGTTTCCGGGTGGCGAGCGTGTATAAAGGAAATCTCAAGAGTGAATGTATCGGCAGCTTTCAGGTGGTAGACGAAACGGTGACCAAGACTGATGGCACGTACAAAACATTGTGGGGAGAATCCAACAGCGACAAGTGGGGCGACGATTGACGCCAGGGGATAGACATAAGTGACGGTAATATAATAACTTGGTATGATTTGAGTGAGAAAAAATATGAGGCTCAAATCATGCCAAGTTTTTTTTCACCGTCACCAAGCCACGGAGCGGTCATCAGTTCTGTGGCTTTTGCTATACGTTCCTTTACAAGCGTTTCATATAATACTTTTGTACCATTTTGGGGCACGGTGCTTGCCCAACATGGGCAAGCACGTTACCCAACATGGGCAAGCACCGTGCCCATTTCT
>OJMO01001982.1_pt1 | contig 11891 bp, 10 predicted proteins | sample 1597241 | NCBI WGS metagenome assembly OJMO01 (sample SAMEA2452129, study PRJEB22498) | human gut metagenome | biome: human feces; feature: human gut; material: feces | place: Australia | collected 2012 | reverse complement strand
GTTCGACGAAGGCTATATTGCGGACACGCCGGGCTTCGGCAATCTGCTGCTGGAGGGACTGACCTCTGAAATGGTGCTAGCCTCCTTCCGTGAGTTTGCCGATTATGAGGCAGGCTGCAGGTTCTGTCCCTGCACGCATACGCACGAGCCTGTCTGCGGAGTAAAGGATGCTGTGGCTGCAGGAAGAATTTCTGCCAGCCGTTATGAATCATATTTGACAATGTTAGCAGAGGTAAAACTCCTGCAAGAGAAAGAGGGAAGAAAATGATGATTAAAGTTGCTCCATCAATTTTATCTGCCGATTTTGCATATCTGGCGGACGAAATCAAAAAAATTGAAGCTGCCGGTGCCGACTGGGTACACATCGATGTTATGGACGGCCAGTTTGTACCTAACCTGACCTTCGGTGCTCCTGTAGTGAAAAAAATCCGTAAGGTTACCGACCTGTTTTTCGACTGCCATCTGATGGTAGAAAATCCGGAAAAATACATTGCCGACTTCAAGGCTGCCGGTGCCGACCAGATTGTTGTGCATGTAGAAACCACCAAGCATCTGCACCGCTGCATCCAGCAGATTAAGGCTGAGGGCATGAAGGCGGGCGTTGCACTGAACCCCGCTACCAGCCTGAGTACGGTAGAAGAAATTCTGCCTTACGTTGATATGGTACTGCTGATGACAGTTAACCCCGGCTTCGGCGGCCAAAGCTTTATTGAAGGCGTAGTGCCGAAGATTGAGCGCCTGCATGCGATGATTACCGAGCGTGGCCTGAACGTGGATATTCAGGTTGACGGCGGCGTTAACGCCGAAACCTCCAAGTTGGTGAAGGCTGCCGGTGCCAACGTATTGGTAGCAGGCTCCTATGTTTACGGCGCTGAGGATACCGCTGCCGCTATTGCCAGTATGAAATAGTATTCAGAGATTATTGAACAGTAAATAGCGTTCGGAGAATAAGAAAAACCGTCCTTTCCCGCTATCTGCAAAAATGCAGACAGGGAAGGACGGTTTAATTTTTCTTTTTGTGTTATTTTTTTTCGCTATCGTTGGCTTTTTGCCAGATATACCACACTGCTAGCGAGCGCCAGGGGCGCCAGCTTTCTGTTAGTGTATTTATTTTGCCGCGTTTGGGGATTTCGCTAAGATTAAGCATTTTCTGCAGCTCTTTTTTGAAGATGAAGTCAGCGCTGGGAACAACGTCCGTGCGGCACAGAGCCAGCAGCAGAAACATTTCGATGGTCCATTGGCCGAGGCCGCGGATTTGCATCAGCTGTTTGGTAATCTGGCTGTCGGTCATATCATCGAACTTATCCATGGTTACGCTGCCGTTGATCACTGCTTCGGCAAAGCTGCGCAGGTAATCTACCTTTTGCTTAACCAGACCGATGCTGAGCAGGTCATCAGCGGAAGCATTAAGCACTGCCTGCGGCGTAATGGGATTGCCGGTGAGGCCTTCGAGCTTTTTCATCAGCTGCTGGCTGACATCAGGCGGCAGCTGTTGGGCGATAATACCGGTCAGTAATATAGTAAAATAAGACTCTTTGGATTTTGGTTTTAACGGACAGGGCGAATAACGGTCAACTAACGGGGCGAGCTCTGGAACATTTTCACGCAGATAGCGGTCACCGACGGACCAATCTGGGGTTTGGCACATAAGCATCCTCCTTTTATTTACTTTATTACAATATTATAATACGAAAACGGCGGTTAGACAAACGAAAAAATGCGAAATAATAGCAATAAAAGCATTTTTCTATGAACGAAGTCTTTCGGATTTGCTTTTTCTTTAAATCATGAAGAAAAATAAAAAACGGCGGCAACGCAGATTAATATTTGCACTTTTTTCTTCAAAGCTGTATAATTAGTCTGATTGACAATCTATATTTGTAATTAAAATGTAAGGAGACGATGAAATGTCTGAAGTCAGAGTAAGATTTGCTCCCAGTCCTACTGGGTATTTACATATTGGTGGTGCGCGTACTGCGCTGTTTAACTGGCTGTTTGCCCGCAAAATGGGCGGTAAGCTGATTCTGCGTATTGAGGATACCGATATTGAACGTCTGAAAGAGGATTCCGTAAGCCAAATTCTTACCAGCCTGAAATGGTTGGGCATCAACTGGGATGAAGGTCCGGAGGCCGGCGGCGAATACGGTCCTTACTATCAGTCCGAGCGCTTTGATATTTACAAAAAGTATGCTCAGCAGCTGCTGGACGAAGGCAAAGCATACTACTGCTTCTGCACTACCGAGGATTTGGCTGCACAACGCGAAAAACAACGCGCTGCTAAGCAACCGTTCCGCTATGCACGTACCTGCCGCGATATTCCGGCAGAAGAGGCTAAAGCACGTATCGCTGCAGGCGAACCGTATTCCATCCGTATCAAGATTCCTGCCGAAGGCAGCATCACCGTGCATGATCTGATTCATGGCGAAGTTACCTTTAACATGGACCAGTTCGACGATTTCGTAATTGTAAAATCCAACGGTATTCCTACCTATAACTTCGCTGTTTGTGTCGATGACCATCTTATGGGCATGACTCACGTACTGCGTGCCGAGGAGCATCTTTCCAACACTCCGAAGCAGCTGCTGGTTTACGAAGCACTGGGCTGGGAGCCGCCTAAGTTCGGTCATATGCCGATGATTCTGGCTATGGACCGTTCCAAGCTGAGCAAACGCCACGGTGCAACCTCCGTTGAAGAATTCCGTAGCCAAGGCTATCTGCCGGAAGCTATCATCAACTATCTGACTCTGCTTGGCTGGGGCCCCGGCGATGAACGCGAAATCTTCACTCTGGAAGAAACCGTTAAGCTGTTTGAGCTGGAGCAGATGAGCAAAAAGGCTGCTATTTATGACACCAAAAAGCTCACCTGGATGAACGGACAATATTTGTCCGAGCTGCCGCTGGAAAAAATTCTGCCGGATGCTAAGCCCTTCTTCGTTAAAGACGGCCTGGTAACCGAAGAATGGTTCAACGATGCTGCCAACGAAGCATATTTTGAAAAGCTCGTAGACGTTGTACGTGTACGCGTTAAAACTTTGCAGGAGGTTGCCGATGCTTCCACCTACTTCTTCAAGGATGTTGAAGAATATGATGAAAAGGGTGTAGCTAAGCACTTCAAGGCAGAAAATATTCCTGTTCTGGAGCAATGCATTGCAGCAATTAAGGCTGATGATGTATATGACCTGGCTTCTACCGAAGCAGCTTACAATAAGATTGCTGCCGACAATGGTCTGGCTCTGGGCAAGGTTATCCATCCGACTCGTCTGGCTCTGACCGGACGCACCGTAAGCCCCGGTATGTTTGACGTTATGGTTCTGCTGGGCAAGGAAAGAACTCTGGCACGTCTGGAAAAGGCTGTTGAGTTCATTAAAAGTTTATGATTGTAAAATAGCGATTGGCGGCTTGTTTTAGCGCGATTGCTTTAATTGAGCAGGAGGGCTTTCTTCCTGCTTAATTTTTACCAAGAGGTTCAAGGCTTGGGCAATGTTTTTAGAAAGGAGCTGCAGGCTATGAAAATCCTGTTGACAACATTATTGTGCTTATGTTTATCTCTGCCGGTGCTGGCAGACCAGCAGACTACGGTGCTTACCGAACAGACCTCTGTAGGCAAGGCAACGGCAACGCTGCCCTACATTGACGGCAGTAATTCTGCTGAGCTGGAAAAACAGGCCAACGCTATGGTGCGCGATGCTGCAGCTAAGTTGGTCAAGGAGGTTGGCGGTCAGGGAAGTGTAACCTATAAGGTGATGCTGAACCGTCCGAGTCTGGTGAGCCTGCTGCTGGAGGCAGACAACGGCGGACGCAAGGCGTACACCGGACTGAATCTCGACCTGACAACCGGCAAGGAGTTCGAGGTTACGGATTTCTTTGTCGATAATGATAACGTAAAGGCAGCTTTGGGCAATTATGATAATGTGCTCTTCGGCGAAGAGGGCTTGTTTGTGCGCAGCAAAAAAAATGCTGCCTACAGCAACTTTGTGCCCTACAGGGATGTAGTTACCTCTCTGCGCATCGGCGAAGCAGGACGTTTGCTGCAGCTGGCGAAAATTACCGATAAGGCTGCAGGAAAAACACTGCGTCTGCCTGCAAGCGGACTTATGGCGCTGAAGCTGGACAGCAATCCTTCCACCGGCTACGGCTGGCAATTTGCCTGCAGCTCACCGGCAGTAAGCAAGGTAGGCAGCTCGTTTACCATTCCGCGCGGTGATGAGAAAAGAATGGGTGCGCCCGGCGTTGAAATTCTGGTGCTGGCGGTTACCAAGCCCGGTACCTATAATATCCGCATGGATTATAAGCGCTCTTGGGAAAAAATGAGCCTACAAAGCTTTAACTTTACCGTTATCGCAGAATAAGCTAGAGGATGTGTTTATGGAAAAAGCATCAGTTTCTGTAAAAATATATAATAGTACCTATGCATTAACGACCTCTGCTTCCGAAGAACAGGTGCTGAAAATAGCAGCAGAGGTAGACAGAAGAATGCAGGAGCTGGCAGAAAGCAAAAAGCTGCTGCAGACAGATAAAATCGCCATCTGGACGGCGCTTGACCTGGCTGCAGACAGACTGGAGCTGCAGGAAAAATGCGTTGCTCTGAAACAGGAAATGCAGCAGCAATCCGTGGCAGCGGAGCAGAAAATGCAGGAAAAATGCGCTGCGATGGAGCAGGAGCTGCAGCAAAAGTGCGCAGCAGCGGAGCAGAAAATGCAGGAAAAATATGCTGCGCTCGAGCAGGAAATGCAGCAAAGAAATGCTGTGCTGGCAGAAGAGCTGCAAAGCCTGCAGGCCAGATATGACAGACTGCTGGCAGCAGTGCGTGAAAGGTAGATAATATATGGAAAAGAAAACAATAGAACTGCTTGCTCCAGCAGGCAGCTGGGAAGCATTGGAGGCAGCGGTAAACGCCGGCGCCGATGCTGTATATATGGGCGGTAAAGCCTTTGGCGCACGTGCCTATGCCAGCAATTTTGATGAAGAGGAAATGGCGAAGGCGGTGTATTTTGCGCATATGCACCATGTGCGCCTGTATATTACCGTCAATACTTTGGTTGATGACAGCGAGCTGGAGGCTTTATCCGCTTACCTGCTGTTTTTGAATAACGTAGGCGTAGACGGACTCATTGTACAGGATTTGGGCGTTATCCGCCTGGCGCAGAAAATTGTGCCGGAGCTTCCGTTGCATGCCAGCACGCAGATGAGCATTACCAACAGCAGTGGTGTAGACTTCGCTATGGGTGCAGGCATGGAGCGCAGCGTATTGGCGCGCGAGCTGAGCCTGAAGGAAATCGGTGCTGCCTGCAGCCGAGGCAGTGAGATTGAAACCTTTATTCACGGTGCTCTGTGCGTCTGCTACAGCGGTCAATGCCTGATGAGCAGCCTTATCGGCGGCCGCAGCGGCAACCGCGGACGCTGTGCCCAGCCTTGTCGTTTGCCGTATAAGCTGCTCAACGCGAAGGATGAGGATATGCTGCAGGGCAAGGATGCAGGCCAGTATCTGCTGAGCCCCAAGGATATGAATACCTTGAGCATTTTGCCGCAGCTGATTGACGCAGGCGTTGTGTCCTACAAAATCGAAGGACGCATGAAGCGCCCAGAATATGTTGCGGTAGTAGTAGATGCTTACCGCCGTGCGATTGACAGCTATCTTGCCGGTGACTACAACGTGCCGGAAGAAGATTTGGCGAATATCGAGCAAATCTTCAACCGTGACTTTACCACCGCTTATCTGGAGCGCCGTCCCGGACGCACAATGATGAGCGACCGCCGTCCCAACAACCGCGGCGTGCTTATCGGACGTGTAGCGAAGCTGGATAAAAACCGTAATAAGGCAGTTATCAAGCTGGAGAAGGAGCTGCATCTGGGCGACGGACTGGAGTTTTGGGTAAGCGTGGGCGGACGCGTAGGCACCACTGTTACGGATATGCTGTGCGGCGGTAATAGCGTGCAGAGCGCTGCCCCCGGACAGCAGGTAACGATTGATGTGCCTAACGGAGTACGTTTGAATGATCGCGTTTTCCGTACTCTCGACAGCAGACTGATGAGCTATGCGCAGCAGTTCTTCGGTCCGGACGCCAAAAAACGCATTCCGGTAGATGCCGTTGTTACTGCACGTTTGGGCGAGCCTATGACCGTTACGCTGACGGATGATGAAGGCAACGTAGGCTACGGCGAAACCGATTTTATCGTAGAGGCAGCACGCAAGCGTGCGCTGGATGAGGCCGGTGTACGCAAGCAGCTGGACCGCCTCGGTACGACTGAATATTTCCTGAACAGCCTGTTCTTTGAGCATGATGAAAATGTTATGGTGCCGATGAGCGAAATGAACGAAGTACGCCGTATGGCATGCGAGGCACTGGATGCAGCGCGTCTGAATGCCTTCGCACCGGCGCGCACAGCGGTGCACAGCTTCAGCGAGCAATTAGTGCCGCAGGCACATAAGGCTAAACAGCATGAATCCGTTCTGGTAGTGCATTGCGACAGCGTTGAGAAGGTCAATGCTGCGCTGCAGGCAGGTGCTGAACGCATTCTCTTTGGCGGTGACTGCTTCAATCATCAGCTGCCGTCAGAGGCGGATTATGCTAAGGCTGCCAAGCTGGTGCGCAAGGCAGGCCGTCAGCTGGCCTTTGCTACTCCGCGTATCATCAAGGAAGCACAGCTGGCATATTTCGACAAGCTCTTCACTCTGTGGGAGGAGCTGCAGCCTGATTTTGTTTATATCAACAACAACGGCTTGTGGCCCTTGGCGAAGAAGCATGCTGCGCTCAATTTGGTAGCAGACATGTCTTTGAACATCTTCAATAGCCAGACACTGCAGTTTTGGCAGGAGCAGGGCGCTGCAGGCGCAGTGCTCAGCCCCGAGCTGACAATGGCGCAGGTAGAGCATCTTGTGAGCGTCAGCCCGCTGCCGTTGGAGTGCATGATTCAGGGACGTTTGGAAATGATGGTTTCCGAATACTGTGTAGGCGGCAGCTTCCTGGGTGCGCTGGATAAGGGTGCCTGCAAGTTTAACTGTGCAGAGCCTTTGTTCCTGGGTGACCGCAAGGATGCACGCTTCCCGATTGTGACGGACCAATTCTGCCGCATGCATATTCTGAACGCACATGAGCTTTCTATGACTGCCAATGTGCAGCATATGGCGGAAGCAGGCGTGGCTGCGCTGAGAATTGACGGCCGTGATTACGATGCGGCACGCTTGGGCGAGATTGTGGCGCTGTACCGCAAGATTATCGGCGGTGCGGTGGAGGCACCGGAAAATCTGCCGGGTACTACAAGAGGTCACTATTTCAGAGGCGTAATGTAAAAGCAAATGTCAGCTTGCGAAGCTGAATAAATTGAATAAGTCAAGGCCCCTGTCGGAAATCGCCGGCAGGGGCCTTTTGTCGCATGTACAATTTGCTTGTCTAAGCATTTTTATATGATTAATTATAAAATCAGAGATGGTTTTCAGGCTATAGCAATCATATGCAGCAGAAAAATTTGCCTGCATCTTTCCGTTCCTGCCCAATCTATGATATAATACTAAAGTTATAGAGAAAAAAGACCATACGGTCAGAAGATAAATTTTAGAGGAAAAGAGGAATGTGAAATGACAAATGGATTTGCAGCCTTAAAGGTTTGTGCCCACACCGTAGAGCAGCTTCAGAAAATGGGCATCAAAAAGCCGATGCCGGTACAGGAGCAGGCTATCCCGGCGCTGTTTGCCGGACGTGATGTAATCGCCCGTGCGCAGACAGGTACAGGCAAGACACTGGCGTTCTTAGTGCCGCTGGCAGAAAAAATCGATACTGCCAAAAGCTATGTGCAGGCATTGGTAATTACGCCGACGCGTGAGCTGGCACAGCAGATTGCCACCGAAATGAAAAAAATCCTGGGCGAAAGCGATATCAAGGTGCTGGCTGTTACCGGCGGACGCGATTTCGAAACGCAAAAATATAAGCTGGAGGGACGCAGCCATGTGCTGATCGGTACTCCCGGCCGTCTGCTGGACCACATCCGCAAGGGCAACACCGACCTTGGCGGTGTGCGTTATCTGGTGCTGGACGAGGTTGATGAAATGCTGCAGCAGGGCTTTATGGATGAAGCGCTGGAGCTGATTGCTATGACTGCGCCGGAGCATCAGACGATGCTTTGCTCAGCAACTCTGTCGGAAGAGGTGCGCAAGTTGGGACGCAAGCTGACTAAAAACTGCGCGCTGATTGATATCAATCCGGATCAGGCTACCGTGGAGAAAATCAAGCAGATTTGCCTTAAAACAACCGACGAATACAAGAACAAGGCTGTGGCAGCGCTCATTGACCGCCTGAACCCGTATCTGATGATTGTTTTCTGCATGAGCAAGGAGCGCACCAAGGAGCTGGGCGACTGGCTGGGCATGCAGGGCTACAACGTTGATGTACTGCATGGCGAAATGTCTCCCGCCAAGCGCAAAACTGTTATGAAGGCCTTCCGTGATGCTAAGATTCAGATTCTGGTTGCCAGCGATTTGGCTGCCCGCGGATTGGACGTTGAGGGCGTAACCCATGTTGTGAACTACGATATTCCGCATGATGTCGACTGGTATGTTCACCGTATCGGCCGTACCGGACGTGCAGGCAATGAGGGCGAAGCAATTACGCTTTATACCGCCGACGAGGTTAAATGGCTGCGTAATATCGAAACCAAGCTGGGAATTCTGATGGAACGCCAAAACCTGGAGGGCGGTGTTGTGGCACGTCGCGTTGCTGTGGCTACCAAAAAGAAAAAGCCCGCAGGACCTAAGCGCGGACGTAATTCCGTTGTTGACAAGCGCAAGGCTCCCAAAACCGGCAGCAACCGCCGTCAGGGTGCTAAAAAAGGCAAATAAGCAGGCTTTTAAATCTGAATAACAAAACTTTAAGTGTGGATGCTTCTCTTGCTTTACAGAGAGGCATCCATTTTTTCTTATGTCGTAGAAGAATGTAACTTATGAGCCAATGTGCATTTTTTATCTTTTCAAGTATAGAAAAAATATGGTAAAATATAATGGAATAGGTATGCAATAAAAAAAGAACAGGAGGGCAGTATATGTTGACAATTCGTGAATATAAGCAGGCAGCAACGCTGGAGGAGGCCTGGCAGCTGAACCAGAAGCGTCCTAACCGCGTGCTTGGCGGTATGCTGTGGATGCGCCTTAGCAAGGGCAATGTGCAGACAGCGATTGATTTGTCGGCTTTAGGCCTGGATACAATAGAGGAAACAGAAACGGAATTCCGCATCGGTGCGATGGTGAGCTTGCGCCAGCTGGAGTTGCATGAAGGCTTTACCGCTTACAGTGAGGGAGCAAATAAGGAGGCGCTGCGCCATATTGTAGGTGTGCAGTTCCGCAATCTTGCTACAGTAGGCGGCAGTGTGTTCGGACGCTTCGGCTTTTCGGATGTGCTGACCTTGCTTTTGGTTATGGACAGCTATGTGGAATTATACAAGGGCGGTATTGTGCCGTTGGCAGATTTTGTGAATATGCCGTATGACAGAGATATTCTGGTGCGTGTTATCGTCAAAAAGACGGCAGCACATTACAGCTATAAATCCGTGCGTATCAGCAAGACCGATTTTCCGGTGCTGACCTGCGCGGCGGCGCTGACGCAGGAAGGCGTGCAGGCCGCAGTGGGCGCACGCCCAGCGAAGGCTGCGCTGGTGAAGGATGCAGAGCAGCTCGCAACTTTGCCTATGACTGCCGAGAAGGCACAGGCCTTTGCTGAATATGCTGCCGGCTTACTGCCGACGGAAACCAATCCGCGCGGCAGTGCTGCGTACCGTACACACCTGATTAAGGTGCTGACAGCAAGATGTTTAACAGAACTGGGAGGTAAGGCCTGATGGAGATAACCTTAACCTTAAATGGCAAAAAGCTGACCCGTATGGTGGAGGCTGATACAGTTTTACTCGATTTTCTGCGCAAGGAAGGCTGCTACAGCGTAAAGCGCGGCTGTGATACTACCAACTGCGGTTTGTGCACTGTATTTATGGATGATAAGCCGGTGCTTTCCTGTGCTGTTCTGGCAGCGCGTGCTGCAGGTCACAGCATCGTAACGATGGAAGGAATTCAGCAGGAGGCAGCGGAATTCGGTGCTTTTATTGCCGACCAAGGTGCGGAGCAGTGCGGCTTCTGCAACCCCGGTATGATTATGAACGCGATTGCGCTGCTGCGTGAAAACAGCGAGCCTACTGAAGAAGAAATCAAGGAATTTCTGGCAGGCAACCTGTGCCGTTGCTCCGGCTATGAAGGACAGCTGCGCGGAATCCAGAATTTTATCGCCTGGAAAAAAGCTCAGGCGCAGGCATAAGGAGGGGAGCTGCAGATGAAAATAGTTAACCAATCCTACCGCAAAAAGGATGCAATGCAGTTGGTGACAGGCCAGCCTGTCTACACCGATGACCTGGTACCTAACGATTGCCTGCTTGTCAAGGTGCTGCGTTCTCCGCATGCGAATGCAATTATTGAAAGCATCAACACCGCTATTGCAGCGAAGGTGCCTGATATCGAAGCAATTTATACCTGGGAGGACGTGGACCAGGACGGCGAGCGCTGCACCTACGCAGGCCAGACCTATCCCGAACCGAGTCCCTATGACCGCCTGCTGCTGGACCGTCATGTACGCTTTGTGGGTGACATTGTAGCGATTGTTGCCGGCAAAACGGAAAAGGCTGTCGACAAGGCGCTGTCTTTGATTAAAGTAAAATACCAGCTGTTGGATGCAGTGCTTGACTTCCGCACTGCGCTGGATAACCCTGTGCTCGTGCATCCCGAGGATACCTGGAAGGCGAACTGCCCGGTTGGTGCCGACAATAAGCGCAACCTGTGTGCCCATGAGGTTATCGAGGACGGTGAGGTTGATAAGATTCTGGCGGAATGCGATGTTGTTATCGACCAGACAACTCACACCAAGGCTGTGCAGCAGGATATGATGGAGCCTTTCGTAACCTATTGCTCTATTGATACCTACGGCCGTTTGAATGTCCTCAGCTCTACGCAGATTGTTTTCCACTGCCGCCGCATTATTGCAAATGCGCTGCATATCCCCAAAACTATGGTACGCGTGGTTAAACCGCGTATCGGTGGCGGCTTCGGTGCTAAGCAGAGCTGTGTAAGCGAAATGTATCCGGCCTTTGTTACCTGGAAAACCAAAAAGCCGAGTAAGATGATTTTCTCGCGTTATGAATGTCATATAGCTTCCAGCCCGCGCCACGAGATGGAGGTGCGCGTGCGTCTTGGTGCTACTAAAGAAGGCAAAATCCGCGCGATTGACTTATATACTCTTTCCAATACCGGTGCTTATGGCGAGCATGGTCCCACGACCGTCGGCCTTTCCGGTGACAAATCTATTCCTTTGTACCGTACCGAGGCCTTCCGCTTCGGCTTTGACGTAGTTTATACCAACCTGCAGGCTGCAGGTGCTTATCGCGGTTATGGTGCTCCTCAGGGTATTTTTGCTGTGGAGTCCGCAGTGAACGAGCTGGCAGCACGTCTGAAAATGGACCCGATTAAGCTGCGTGAGATGAATATTACGCGTGAGGGCGATATTATGCCTGCATATTACGGTGCGCCCAACACAAGCTGTGCGTTGGACCGCTGCCTGGAGCAGGTACGCGAGATGAGCGGCTGGGAGCAGAAATTCCCGCTGCAGCAGCTGCCTGACGGCAAGGTACGCACAATGGGCGTGGCTATTGCGATGCAGGGAAGCTCCATTCCCTACTGCGACGTCGGCGGTGCTACCCTTAAAATTAACGACGAGGGACATTACACACTGCTGATCGGTGCTGCCGATATGGGCACCGGCTGCGATACTACGCTGGCGCAGATCGCTGCCGAGGTTCTGGACTGCCCGCTGGATAATATTACCGTCTTTGGTGCGGATACGGATTCTTCCCCTTACGATTCCGGC
>OJMO01001978.1_pt1 | contig 11905 bp, 9 predicted proteins | sample 1597241 | NCBI WGS metagenome assembly OJMO01 (sample SAMEA2452129, study PRJEB22498) | human gut metagenome | biome: human feces; feature: human gut; material: feces | place: Australia | collected 2012 | reverse complement strand
TGCTTTATCAACTGGAAAGTATGTTTTTGATAGTAGAAAAGCAAGTTATGAATTAAAACAAAATCCGAAAGTAATGCTATATGCTGTAAAACAAGATCCTAATAATTTAAATTATGTTTCAGGTAAAGCACTAACAGACGAAATAGTTGATTTTGCTTTATCAACTGGAAAGTATGTTTTTGATAGTAGAAAAGCAAGTTATGAATTAGAACAAAATCCGAAAGTAATGCTATATGCTATAAAACAAGATCCTAATAATTTAAATTATGTTTCAGGTGAAGTTCTAACAGATGAAATGATAGATATAGCTTTATCCACAGAAAAGTATATTTTTGATGGTAGAGAAACAAATCGTAAATTAAAACAAAATCCAAAAGTAATGCTATATGCTGTAAAACAAGACCCTAATAATTTAAATTATGTAGAAGATGAAGCACTAACAGATGAAATGATAGATATAGCTTTATCCACAGAAAAGTATGTTTTTGATGCTAGAGAAGCAAGTTATAAATTAATACAAAATCCAAAAGTAATGCTATAAGCTGTAAAACAAGATCCTAATAATTTAAATTATGTTAAAGAAGAAGCCTTAACAGATGAAATGATAGATATAGCCTTATCAACAAGAAGGTATGTTTTTGATGCTAGAGAAGCAAACGATAAATTAAAACAAAGTTCAAAAGTAATGCTATATGCTGTAAAACAAGATCCTGATAATTTAAATTATGCTTTAGATGAAGCTCTGACAGATGAAATGATAGATATAGCCTTATCAACAAGAAAGTATGTTTTTCGTGGTGAAATAGCAAACTATAAATTAAAACAAAATCCAAAAGTAATGCTATATGCTGTGAAACAAAATCCTAATAATTTAAATTATGTTCTAAAAGGAGCATTAACAGATGAGGTTATAAAAGCAGCTTATGATAATGGATTTTGGGAATTGAAAAATAATAATAAAAATAATGAAGATATTTCTATTATAATAGCAAAATTAAGAAAAACGATTGAATTAAAACATAGCTGTTTTTATCGAAATACAGTTAAAATGATAGAATATATAAAGGAAAAATTTTTTTACTTGACTGAAGATAAAATAGGTGAACTTTACAGTTTGTATGAAAAAGTAGAATTAACTAATTCTGAAGAAGCTTATAAACTAAGGGATCAAATTATTGATGGTGCATTAGAACAAGATGATCCTTTAGAAGTATTTGCAAAAATAGAAAAAATCTTTGAAAAAAATAATCTTCCATTATTTGCAAAAGTATTTAAGTGTTTTGAGATATTATATCCAAATTTTAATAAATGGACATTTAATTTTGATAAAAATAGTAGAATTTCACCTGACTTATTAAATGCAAATCCATTAGAAAAAAGAATGGCCTATTTAAGAAGAAATAGTTCTGATAGAGATATTAGAATGCAAATGGTATTTAATGATTTATTAAGAATATCAATTTGTTCTGCTGATAGATCACTAATAGATTATATAAATAATATTAAAGTAGGGAATGATTTATATTTAGATATAGTATCGGGTAAAAGAACTTTTGAATCATTAACTTTTGAAGAAAAGAATATATTAGATATTTTTTCTTCACATTTAGAGACATTACAAGAAAATAAGATTAAAAGTAAAAATATGATACTTGATAATTTATCATTACAGGATAAAATTAAGGTTTTAAGTAAAGAATTTTCTCCAACAGATAGGCATAATTTACCTGATAGAATAATTAGAAGTTTTGCTTATTATGCTGGATTTGATTCTTTTGAAAGTTTAAATAGTTATATTATAAATTCTTATGAAAAAGCCGAAAGATTAGGAGAAAGTAATGCAATTAAAAGGCAAATATTTTCATTTGAAGATGGTGATCTTTTAAGATGTATAGGTAATATTGATACACTTGAGGCATCACTAGATTTTGGAAATGTTTGTAAAGAATTTTTGGGCCCTCTTCAGGGAACAAGTACTTCTGACCAGACACCATTAGATATAGATTTTTCATTAATAGATACAAAAAATGGTATGAAAAAAAAAATATATGATTGCATAAGGAATACTCCAACTGGTTTTGCTTTTGGTAATATTTATCTTGTAACTGATAAAAGTAATCCTAATATTAGAATTACAAGAGATAATAATGATAACATAGATACACCTTATGATCCAATGAAGTTAGAAGTTTTCTCTACCGAATTTTCAAGCGGTGTAGGTGCCACACGTTGGGGTGCTAGAACAGGATATTCATTAGTAACAGATGTTGATTATATTATATATAAAAAGAATTTTGAAATAAACTCATTAAAACCATATAATGAAGATGGAAGTGTTAATTATGTTAATCAGACTTCTGATGCTTATGATGATTTGATTCGCTTAAAAATGTTACTTGCTAAAAAAGGTATATATAAACCAGTATATGACTTTACTGGTAAATTAGTTTTTACAAAAAAAGAATATGATACTATTCGTAGTAAATTAGATGGAATTTCTCGTTATAAAACAATTACTGAAGAAGAAAAAGCATATCCACTAGCAGATACATCACTATTATATTTTCCTGGTATTGATGAACTTGTAACTGAAATGCAGCAAGATAGAAGTAAACAACAAGAAAAAAGAAAAATTATTACTGATAAAATAAAAGAAATATTAGTATCTTCATTAGGAGCAACACAAATAAATGATACAATATTAAATGACTTATCACAAGGTAATATTGATTTGTTAGAGACAGGATCAACATCAAGAGGCACAAATGTTCCTGGGGATGCAGATTATGATTTTATGACTAGAGTTGGTCGTAATGATTTAAATAATACTGCTGCTGTAATTAGAGATCTTAATTCTTTATTTTCTCCCCAAACAAATATATCACATGATAATAGATTTAGAGGAAAAGATATTAAGTTAGATGGAATAGAAGAGCCAATTGATATAGATATTTCGTTTACTCAGAAGAGAGATAAAGTTGATTATTCAACAGATACTTGTTTATCTGATTTATTAAGAACAATAGAAAAAGAATATCCAGAACAATTTCCACTTGTTAAAGCAAATATAGTATATGCTAAAAAGATTTTAAAAGCTGGCAAGGCTTATAAATCAAGAAGATCTTCTGAGGCAGAAGGTGGATTAGGAGGAATTGGAGTAGAATACTGGATACTTCAAAATGGTGGTTCTTTTATAAATGCTGTTAATAGTTTTCTAGCTCAAGCTGTAAAAGATGGTAATATAATACCATATGAAGAATTTAAAGATAAATATCAAATATGGGATTTTGGAAAAAATCATGAACCAAAAGAAATAGAAATTGGCTCTTTAAAAAGAATAGTCTTTCCATATGATGAATTTGTATCATGTAATATGAGTAAAGAAGGATATTTAAAAATGACAAAGACATTATTAGAATTTAAAAAGAAGTATGAAATAGCCGCTACTCAAGTTATGAATCAAACTATGAATCAGACTGTTGAGAATTATATTGTAGAATCACCATCAAGGCATAGTAGGGGAAATGTTACATATTTAATGTTAATTACATTGAGTTTAATATTATCAATAACAACAATATTAATAACATTTATTTTAAATTAAATAAGCAAAAATAAGACTAAAGTATTTGATTAGAGTCTTATTTTTTTAATATTATTATGTACTTTAGAGATAGTTTTTAGTATAATAGATGTAGGTGATATTATTATGTTTGTAGAAGTATTAACACAAATTAGTGCTAAAGCAGTAGATCAGTATTATGTATATAAAGTACCCAAAGTATTTAGGGATAATATTAAGATTGGTATTAGAGTTAGAATACCTTTTGGTAAAATGGAATTAGAAGGGTTTGTTATGAATATTCTTGATGATACTGATTATGATAAGAGTAAGATTAGGGATATTAGTGATGTAGTAGATGATAGGCCAGTACTTAATAAAGAAATGATATTACTTGGTAAATATATGAGTAAGCATTTGTTATGTTCACTTGTTAGTGCTTATCAAGTAATGCTTCCTAAAGCTTTAAAAGCTAAAGTTAATACTAATATTAAGATTAAATATAATAAATATTTAAGAAGAACTAAGAGTATTGAAGAGATAGATAAATATATTAGTAGTTGCAAGTATGAAGGACAAGTTAATTTACTTTGTAAGTTAAAAGAAGGAGATGTTCTTATTACTAAGATGTCTAGTACTATTAATACTATTATTAAAAATGGTCTTGGTGAAATATATTTAGAAGAAGATAAAAGATACTCTTATACAGGGATAAGTAATTATAAGAGGGTAGTATTAAATGAAGAACAAGAAAAGGCTAAAGATATAGTAGTTAATTCTTTTGGGGATGCTAATACTTATTTATTATATGGTGTTACTGGTTCTGGTAAAACAGAAGTATATATGAGTATTATTGAAGAAGCTTTAAAACTAGGTAAAGAGGCAATTATGTTAGTACCAGAAATTAGTTTAACTCCTCAAGTAGTAGGAAAGTTTATATCGAGATTTGGTGATGTAGTAGCAGTATTACATTCTAAATTATCTGATACTGAGAGATATGATGAATATAGAAAGATAACTACTGGAGAAGCTAAGATTGTTATTGGTACGAGAAGTGCTATCTTTGTTCCTTTTAATAATATTGGAGTTATTATAATAGATGAAGAACATACTAGTAGTTATAAGCAAGAGAATCATCCTAGATATAATGCTAAAGATATTGCTATTCTTAGAAGTAAATATCATAAATGTCCAGTAGTTATGGGAAGTGCTACTCCTAGTTTGGAATCTTTTGCTAGAGCAGGTAATAAAGTATATAAATTATTAGTATTATCTAAAAGACCTAGTAGTAGTACAATGCCTAATGTTGAAATTATTGATATGAAAGAAGAAGTTAAGAAGGGTAATTTTATTTTATCTGATACTTTGAAGTGTAAGATTAAAGAAAAACTAGATAGAAAGGAACAAAGTATTATTCTACTTAATAGAAGAGGATATTCTAGTGTTATTAGCTGCAGGGAATGTGGCTATACTGAGAAGTGCCCTAAGTGTGATGTTACTTATACTTATCATAAGACAAGTAATAATTTAAAGTGTCATTACTGTGGTACTGCTAAAGTACCTAGTAAGGTATGTCCTAAATGTGGTAGTAAGTTAAGAGATTTTGGACTTGGTACTGAGAAATTAGAAGAAGAATTAAATAAATTATTTAAAGCTAGAATAGTTAGAATGGATGTTGATACTACTAGTAAAAAAGGAGAACATCAGAAGATTATTGATGATTTTGGTGAGCATAAATATGATATTTTAATTGGTACACAGATGATTGCTAAGGGGCTTGATTTTCCTCTTGTTACTTTAGTAGGAGTAGTATCAGTAGATTCTTCACTTATGGCTCCAGATTTTAGAGCTAGTGAAAATACTTTTCAGTTACTTTCGCAAGTAGCAGGAAGAGCGGGCAGAAGTACTTCAAAGGGAGAAGTTATTATTCAAACTTATAATCCTGATCATTATAGTATTATGTTAGCTAAAAATCATGATTATTTAAAATTTTATAAGGAAGAAATGAGTATTAGAAAGATGCTTAAATATCCTCCATATTATTATTTAGCATTAGTTAGTATATCTTCAAGAGATTATGAAGACGGATTTAAAGAAGCTAATAAGATAGGTAATTATTTAAGAAGTAAACTTGGTAATTCAATTATACTTGGTCCTACTACTAGTAGTGCATTTAAGATAAATAATATTTATCATTATCAGATTATTATTAAATATCAAAAAGAAGATAATTTAATTAGTACTTTAAATTTTATTATTGATATGTATAAAAATAATAATAAGATAGATGTAGAAGTAGATTTTAATCCAATTAGAATTTAAGTCTTGCTACTTCTTTTTTTTTATTGTATAATTAAGTTAATGGTAGGTGATAGATATGAGACTAAATAGAAAAGGATATACGCTAATAGAGCTACTGGCAGTAATACTTATAATAGGATTAATTTTAGGTTTTTCTACATATGGTATTATTAATGCTTTTAATACTTCTAAAAATAAGTCACTTACTATAAGTATAAATAGTATTAAAGAGTCTGCTGAAACATATGCTACTGAAAAAAATGATGATAGTAGTTATTGGTTAGATATTACTGATAAAGAGAATAAATATTTTTGTATTACTATTGAAGAACTTATGAATAAGGGATTACTTGATAAAAAAGCAAATATTAAAAGTGATGATTTTGATATACATAGTTATGTTTTAGTAAAGAAGAATAAAGTAACATTTGTTAATAGTAATGCTGAAATATTAACTAAAGATAAAGCTGATAGTGATGACTATAAAGTATGTATGGGTAACATAGTTAATGAAGAAGTTAAAGATTATCCTAAACTAGATAATGGTACTAGTTATACTGATGAGATACATGTACAATTTACTGATGCTAAGACTAATCCAAGTAGTACTATGTCTGACAAAGTATGTATGTATGGAGATAGTACTGCCAATATAAAAGAGATTGGTGTTATAGAAGGTAATACTTGTAAATTACAAGGATTAAAACAAAATGAAAAGTATTATTTAAGAGTATGTATGAAAACTAGTAGAGAAAGTTATTTATGTTCTAATACTGAAAGTAGAAGTACATTACAAGTTAAAAAACCAACTTATACATTAAGTTCTAATACATTAACTATTAAATATAATAATGCTAATATAAAAGGAGAAGCAAAGTATTATTTTAAATCTACTATTAAAGGTACTAGTAATATTAATGTTAAAAGATGTACACTAAGTAATAATATCTTTACTTGTGATGGTAATACAACAACTATAGAAAAAGATACTTGGTATCAATCTTCAAGTAATCAGATAAATATAAGTTATACTACTACTGGAAAAGCAAAAGTAACAGCTAGAACAGTAGATAAGAGTAATAATTATAATGAAAGTACTAAAGATTTTACTATAAATAAATATACAATAACATTTATTAAAGAACCTGCTGACAAAATAGGTGGAGAAACAATTAACATTACCAAGTCATGTTATGCAGTTAGTGGTCAAAATTGTAGTATAACTTCACCTACTATTGAGAGAAAAGGATATTCTATTGTAGGCTGGAACACCACTAAAGACGCTACAAAAAGTACTTGGAATGCAAATACAAGTAAAAATATATCATCTAGTGCAACATATTATCCAATAACAAAAGCCTATATAGTTACTATTAAATTTAGTACTAATAATGGTTCCTTAACATCACCAACTGTTACTTCAACAGGCAATACATATAAATGGAGAGAAAATAATGGTATTATTGAAAGAACAAATGCTAATGGAAGTACTTATTCCGATTCTTTCTTCAAGATAAAATATAATGGTAGCACAGCTTCTGATGGTTTACCTAACTATAATTATTCAAAATATTTAAAGATAACAAAAACTGGATATTCTGTCGTATCCAAAGAAGAATGGAAATGTAAAAGTGGATGTACAACAAGTGGAAAAATATATGATCAATCAGTAGCATATAAAGCAAGTGACTTCTGTGATGCTACTAATAAAGATTGTACTGTAGTACTAGGAGTAAATTGGAAAGTAAATACATATACAATAACATATAATGCTAATGGTGGAGCAGGAAGTATGGGAAATACGGTTGTTAATTATGGAACTAATACGGCAATTCGTAGTAATACATTTACTAAAACAGGTTATACATTTGCTGGATGGACAACAAGAACAGATGGCGTGGATGATGGTTATAACTGGACAGGATGGAGTGGTACTTGGAAATATGTAGATGGACAATATGGAATTTCTAATAATACTTTAAAGCTGTATGCTATATGGAAAGATACAACACCTCCTTCAATGGATTGGGGTCCATCTACTGGAACAACTTGGTGTACTGGAAAGGAAGTGTGGGTAAGTTGCAGTGATAGTGGTTCTGGTATGAAAGAGACTTATATGAATGATAATGGTACTGTTACGACTGGCACTACTTATACATCACAAGGTATGAGCGCTCGTTCTGGGAATAAAAAAACATACTTAAGGTGTACTGATAATGCAGGTATGTAACGGAAAAGACAATATGGAATTATTATGTAAAAGATAGATATTGTTCTTCTACATATTATTGTAGAAGAGCAGAGTTTGGTTGTGAAACTTGTAGTTATGGAACTTCTGCTAATTATTGTGGAACTGATTATGATATGAGTAGATGGCAAAAAGTATCCGCAGAATCTCATTCAGTATATGGATCAACAAGCTGTAAAAAATATGAATATAGTGGAACTTATAACAAAGTTGATTGTGTTTATGGAAGCCACACATGTATTTGTACAAAATATACAAGACCAACTAAAGCCAAATCATGTCGTAGCTGTGGTTTTGGCTGTGATTTATACAAACAAGGTAATTGTGGTTGTAATAGTTATAGTTGTTCTTATTAAAAATAGTTAAAAATACTTCACATAATTCATATTATTGAATACAATAATATGAATATATGTATATACCACCCTATAGGGAAGTGAGGTATTTATGAGTAAAGGTATATTAACCAAGAGAGAAAAAGAAGTCTTCTCATTACTGATAGAAAATAAAACTACTAGAGAAATTGCTAATATATTAAGTATTAGTGAAAAAACTGTTAGAAATCATATTTCTAATACTATGCAAAAATTATCTGTTAAGGGTAGAGCTCAAGCTGTAGTAGAATTAATAAGATTAGGAGAGATTACTTTATAGCACTTTACAGTGCTTTTTCTTTTTTTCTTTAACCGTGAATATAATAGGGTATATTGATCTTCATTTATAGACTCAGTGGCTATAAATGACTAGGAAAAACGATAGATTTTCCTAGAAAATACCAAATAATAAGAAAAAAGTGAAAAAAAGTTATTTTTTCACTTGATTTTAATATAATTATAAGGTATAATTGTAGGAGTGTGACTGGCTTAGATGTGCGAAGTTGCTGATACACCCGGTTAAGTTGTCAAATAAATTAAAGGGATATCAGGTAATTCGTTCGGAGCTATGTCTATACCAAGATATAGGCGAAGGGAGGACAACAAAATGGCAAAGGAGAAAGTGAGAATTAAATTAAAAGCTTACGATCACAGAGTTCTAGATAGTGCTGCTGCTAAAATAGTAGCTACTGTTAAAAGAACTGGTGGTGTAGTATCTGGACCTGTACCATTACCTACTGAAATTGAAAAAATTACAATTTTAAGAGCAGTACATAAGTACAAGGATTCAAGAGAGCAATTTGAAAAAAGAACTCACAAAAGACTAATTGATATCACAGACCCTAGTAAAGAAACTATTGAAGCACTTGCTCATTTAGATTTACCTAGTGGTGTTGATATAAAAATTAAAAAATAATTAATAGGAGGAAGAAAATGAAAGGAATCTTAGGAAGAAAAAAAGGGATGACTGAAGTATTTACTGCTGATGGAAAACTTATTCCTGTAACTGTTATTGAAGTTGAAGATAATGTAGTATCACAAATCAAAACTAAAGAAACAGACGGATATGATGCAATCCAACTTGCTACAGTTGATAAGAAAGAATCAAGAAGTAATAAACCTGAAACTGGTCATCTAAAAAAAGCAAATGCTACCCCTAAGCGCTTCTTAAAGGAAATCAGAGGTGCTAGTGTTAGCGAATATGCTTTAGGAGATGTTCTTAAAGCTGATACTTTTGCTGCAGGAGAAATGGTTGATGTAACTGGTACTTCTAAAGGTAAAGGTTTCCAAGGTGTTATTAAAAGACACAATCAAAGTAGAGGACCTATGAGTCATGGATCTCAATATCATAGAGGAGTAGGTTCAATGGGTACATTGTTACCAATGAGAGTTTTACCAGGAAAGAAATTACCTGGACATATGGGTCATGAACAAGTAACTATTCAAAATCTTGAAGTTATTAGTGTAGACCTAGAAAATAATGTTATCTTAATTAAAGGAAGTGTTCCTGGACCTAAAAACTCTTTAGTATTGGTTAGAACTTCAGTTAAAACTGGTGACAAAGTAAATGAACCAGTAGAATTAGTAGTTTACGAAGAAGGAGTTGCTTCTGAAGAAGTAGCAGAAGAAACTATGGAAACTATTAATGAAGAACTAGCGAGTGTTGAAACATCACAAGAAACAGCAGAATAATTAGTACTATGTAATAAAGAAAAATAATTGTGATGATAAAGGAGGAAATTATGTCTAAGAAAATAGATGTTTTAAGTCTTAAAGGCGAAAAGGTAAAGGATATAAAATTAGAAGATAACATATTTAATATTGAACCAAATGATGCAGTAATTAAAGATGCAGTTGTTGCCGCTATGGCAGGAGCTAGACAAGGTACTGCTAAGGTTAAAACTAGAAGTGAAGTTGCTGGTGGTGGAAGAAAACCATACAGACAAAAAGGAACTGGTAATGCAAGACAAGGAAGTATTAGAGCACCACATTATAGACATGGTGGTATTGTATTTGGACCAGTACCAAGAGATTATTCAAAGAAAATGAATAAGAAAGAAAAGAGATTGGCTCTTAAGAGTGCATTATCTTATAAAGTATTAGATAAAGAGTTAGTAGTAGTATCTACTATTGAATTTGAAACTAATAAAACTAAAGAAATGGTAAATTTATTAGAAGGATTAAATCTTACTAATCATAAGGTATTAGTATGTGTTAAAGAACTTACTGACAATGTTTGTTTAGCTGCTAGAAACTTAGCTAATGTAAAAGTTGTTTTACCAAGCGAAATTAATACATTTGATTTAATATCTTCAGATAATTTATTAATTGAAGAAGAAGCATTAACTATGCTAGAGGAGGTGCTTAAATAATGAATAATTATTTAGATATAATCTTAGCACCAGTTATTACTGAGAAAACTGCTAATATGGAAGCAGAAGGAAAATATGCTTTCAAAGTAGCAAATAAAGCTAATAAAACTGAAATCAAACAAGCTATCGAAAAGAAGTTTGGTGTTAAAGTTGAAAAAGTAAATATTACTAATTCTCATCCTAAGAAAAAGAGAGTTGGAAAATATACTGGTATGACTAGTAAATATAAGAAAGCTATAGTAACTTTAAAGAAAGGTGAAACTATTAGTTTCGACTAGTAAGGAGGGAATGTAATGGCAACATCAATAAGAGTTTATAAACCAATGACTGCTGGTACAAGACAAAGATCTGTATTAACAGGTAGTGAAATCACAAAAAAGACTCCTGAAAAAAGTTTAACAGTTCCTGTAAAGAAAACTACTGGTAGAAATAATCAAGGTAAAATTACTGTTAGACATAGAGGTGGCGGAGTAAAGAGAAAATATAGATTAATTGACTTCAAGAGAAGAAAAGATGGTATTACTGCTATAGTAACTGCTATTGAGTACGATCCAAATAGAAGTGCAAATATTGCTCTAATCACTTATAAAGATGGAGAAAAAGCATATATCATTGCTCCTAAAGGATTAACTGTTGGTACAGTTATTGAGTCTGGTGAAAATGTTGATATTAAAGTAGGAAATGCACTTCCTATTATGAATATTCCAGTTGGTACTGTAATTCACAATATTGAATTAAAACCAGGTAAAGGCGCAAGCTTAGCAAGAAGTGCTGGAGCATCTGCTCAGATTCTTGGTAGAGAAGAGAAATATGTTTTAATTAGATTAGGTAGTGGTGAAACAAGAAGAATCTTAGGTACTTGTAGAGCTACTATCGGAGTAGTAGGAAATGAAGACTACTCACTAGTAAAAATAGGTAAAGCAGGAAGAACTAGACATAAAGGATTTAGACCTACTGTTCGTGGTTCTGTTATGAACCCTAATGATCACCCACATGGTGGTGGTGAAGGTAGAGCTCCAATAGGTAGAAGTGGACCAATGACACCTTG
>OJMO01001977.1_pt1 | contig 11910 bp, 10 predicted proteins | sample 1597241 | NCBI WGS metagenome assembly OJMO01 (sample SAMEA2452129, study PRJEB22498) | human gut metagenome | biome: human feces; feature: human gut; material: feces | place: Australia | collected 2012 | reverse complement strand
TACTCATGACAGGCCCCGCCGGGGCAGGCAAATCCATGATAGCCAGACGTATCCCGACGATACTTCCGAGACTCAGCCTTGAGGAGAGTATAGAGATAACGAAGGTGTACAGTGTGGCGGGGCTTCTGGATGAATCCTGTCATATAATAAACCGCCGTCCATTCCGGGCACCTCATCATACGATATCCCTGCATGCCCTGTCCGGCGGCGGGCATAATCCGAGACCAGGAGAGATAAGTCTTGCACACGGTGGTGTGCTGTTTCTCGATGAGCTGCCGGAGTTTAACCGGAACGTGCTCGAGGTCATGAGACAGCCCCTTGAGGACGGTGAGGTCAGTATATCAAGGCTTGGTGGAATATACAGATTTCCTGCGGACTTCATGCTGGTTGCGGCGAGAAATCCATGCCCCTGCGGACAGTACCCGGATATGAACAGGTGTACATGCACGGTCAGGCAGATCAGGAATTATAATGCCAGGATAAGCAAGCCTCTGCTTGACAGGATAGATATAAATGTGGATGTTAGGAAGGTGGACTGCAGACAGTTATTTGGTGGCCGGACAGGGAAGAATTCAGCAGAAATGAGGGAGAGTGTGCTGAGGACCCAGAGGATACAGAGTGAAAGGTTCAGCGGTGAAAATATACGGTTCAATTCCCAGATGGATTCGGCATTATGCAGTAAATATGTAGTACTTGACGGCGAGGCAAAGAATTTCATGGAGAACTGTTTTGCCGATATGGATATGACTGCGAGAGGAGCATACAGGGTACTCAAGATAGCCAGGACTATTGCGGATCTCGATGGAGATCCTGAGGTCGGGATAAAACACATGAGAGAAGCGGTGTTCTTCAGAAATGCGGACATTCAGGGAGGTGTGTGACATGACGGAGGAATTACTTTATCTCTGGTTTGGGATGATAAGCAGGATGACTCACACTGTGAAGATGAACGTTGCCATGAAATACGGAGGTATAAGAGGACTGTGGAACACTTCTGAGGAACAGCTTCGGGATGAACTCACACAGGCTCAGGCTGACGGATTCCTTGAATACAGGGATGCCGGGAAAGTTGTGGCATATGCAGAGGAGCTTCGAAGAAATGATATTTCATATATTTATCCGGGACATAAGCTGTATCCCGGGAAGCTGTATGATATACCGGATCCCCCAATGCTTCTGTTTGCAGCAGGGGATGTGGATGTGCTGGCGGATCTGGACCCTGCGGTTGCGGTGGTAGGGGCAAGAAAGGCCTCTGTGTACGGAAGGGAAGCTGCCGACAGGCTGTCGGGGGAGCTTGCAGCATCAGGGGTTACTATAGTCAGTGGAATGGCACTGGGAATAGATGGCGCTGCGCACAGAGCTGCCATGAAGGCCGGAGGAAAGACTGTGGCTGTGCTCGGAAGTGGTATAAATGTTCCGTATCCGAGGGAGAACTATGATATATATCACGACATAAGAAATGGCGGCGGAGTAGTGCTGTCGGAATGTGGGCTTGACATAAGACCGGATGCTTTCAGATTCCCGTACAGGAACAGGATAATCAGTGGACTTTCGTCCGGTGTGCTCATCGTTGAGGCGAGGGAAAAAAGCGGTTCTCTGATCACTGCGGACCAGGCGCTGGAGCAGGGACGGGAAGTGTATGCTGTTCCCGGGAGAATCACGGATTCGGGCAGCAGAGGCTGTAACGGACTTATCAGAATGGGGGCGGTGTGTGTCACACAGGTGGAGGATATACTTGATGAAATGGGCATAAACCGAGCTGAATCAAAGGCATTTAACAAAAATTTACTTGCGCCTGCAGAGAAAAAAGTGTATAGTTGTGTACGTTTGGAATCAAGGCATATAGATGATATATGCTTCGAGACTGGGATTTCAGTGTCTGAGGTGACTCAGATATTGTATGAATTAGAACAGAAAAGATTGATAAAACAGTTGGTAAGAAATTATTATGTCAGAGCCTGACCATGAAAATGAACATTGCCGGAAGATGCTCTGGGATGATAAGAATTACAGGAAACCTACAGAAAGGACAGATAGCTATGGCAAAAAATCTTGTTATTGTTGAGTCTCCAGCTAAAGCTAAGACAATAAAAAAGTTTCTTGGATCAAACTATGAGGTGATTGCTTCGAATGGGCATGTGAGAGATCTGCCAAAGAGTCAGATGGGAATAGACGTTGATAATGATTTCGAGCCCAAATATATCACTATAAGGGGTAAAGGTGATATCCTTGCCGCTCTGAGAAAAGCGGTTAAGAAGGCCGACAAGATCTATCTCGCAACTGACCCGGACCGTGAGGGAGAGGCTATATCCTATCATTTGATGAAAGCACTTAAGCTGGAGAATAAGGATTACAAGAGAATTACGTTCAATGAGATCACAAAGAATGCGGTAAAGAATTCTATAAAGCAGGCAAGGGACATAGACATGAACCTTGTGGATGCCCAGCAGGCGAGGCGAGTGCTCGACAGACTTGTTGGTTACAAGATCAGCCCGGTTCTCTGGGCAAAGATCAAGAGAGGTCTTTCTGCCGGACGTGTACAGTCTGTTGCACTCAAGCTCGTGTGTGACAGGGAGAAGGAGATAAATGATTTTATCCCGCAGGAATACTGGACACTGGACGCAAATCTGACCGGCGGCAAGCTCAAGAAGCCTATCACGTTCAAGTTTACCGGAGATGGTAAGAATAAGGAAGAGATATCAGGCAGAGCGGCACTCGATGAGATACTCAGCGGTCTTCAAGATGGAGAATACGTTGTAAAGTCCATAAAAGAGAGTGAGAGAAACAAGAAGGCACCGCTGCCATTTACAACAAGTACACTGCAGCAGGAGGCTTCATCGAAGCTCAATTTTGCGACATCCAAGACGATGAGGATCGCACAGCAGCTCTATGAGGGAGTTGATATCAAGGGCCGTGGAACGATAGGACTCATAACATACCTGAGAACAGATTCCACTAGAATATCAGAGGAAGCAGTTGCTGCTGCTGACAAATATATAACGGACAATTTCGGTGATATATATATTGGCGATTCAAATGGACGCGCCAAGACAGATAAGAAGATACAGGATGCTCATGAGGCTATCAGACCTACAGATGTGACTCTGTCACCGGTCATGGTAAAGGAACAGCTCTCAAGGGATCAGTTCAGACTGTATCAGCTCATATATAATCGTTTCCTTGCAAGCCAGATGGCGGGGGCGGTATATTCTGTCAAGAGTGTAAAGGTAAGCTGCGGCGATGCGACATTCCAGACATCCGCATCAAAGATAGCATTTGACGGATTCCTTGCTGTATACAATCTGGACAATGACAGAGGAGAGACAGTTGCGGGAATCAACAATCTTGCTGAGGGCGATGTGCTGGAGCTTGACGGCCTTGAGGAGAAACAGCATTTTACACAGCCGCCTGCAAGATATACAGAGGCATTGCTTGTCAAGACATTGGAGGAGCTTGGAATTGGAAGACCAAGTACCTATGCTCCAACCATATCGACCATACTTGCGAGAAGATATATAACGAAGGAACAGAAGAAGTTATATGTGACAGCCATAGGTGATGCGGTTAACCAGAGCATGGAGCAGGCGTTCCCGGTTATCATAGATGTGAATTTCACGGCTAACATGGAGTCCCTTCTCGATAAGATAGGAGAGGGAACCGTGGACTGGAAAGTGGTTGTCCGCAATTTCTATCCGGATCTCGACGAGGCGGTGAAGAAGGCGGAGGCAGAACTTGAGTCCATCAAGATAGAGGATGAGGTGTCCGAGGAAGTGTGTGACGTGTGCGGACGAAACATGGTCATCAAGTATGGTCCTCACGGCAAATTCCTGGCGTGTCCTGGATTCCCTGAGTGCAGATTTACAAAGCCGTTCTACGAGAAGATAGGTGTTACCTGTCCTAAGTGTGGCGGAGACGTGGTCATCAAGACGACGAGAAAGGGCAGAAGATACTATGGATGTATCAATGCACCTGAGTGTGATTTCATGTCATGGGCAATGCCAAGCAATGAGAAATGTCCTGAGTGTGGAAAGTACATGATAGTAAAGGGCAATAAGCTGGTATGCTCAGATCAGGAGTGTGGTTATACCTGCAACAACAAGGCGGCGGAGACTGCTGATAAATAATTAAGATATAAGATATGTGACAGACAGATTCCTAATTGGAGACAATTAGTGAATTTGTCTGTTTTTTTGTTGAATTGTAGAAAAATTAAAAGAAGTGTATGGTTGTCATAATTATTAAAATTGTGTCGAAAAAAAGACTGACCACTATATGTTGTGGCTGAAAAAATCCAGTAAAATCAACACTTTCTTAAATCTTTGTTTTTAGGACAACTTTACATAAAATATGGTTGTTATGTCAATCTTGTTGTGGTAGAATCACAAATAGTCATAATATTTCGAGCAAAAGATACTTTTTGTTACATAAAAAAATGGAGGATAACTTATGAGTGTACAATTGTTAGATAAAACACGAAAAATCAACAAGTTATTGCACAATAACAATTCACATAAGGTTGTTTTTAATGACATTTGTGATGTGCTCAGCGACATTCTTGCTTCAAACGTGATGGTAATAAGCAAGAAGGGCAAGATACTCGGACTCAAGAACAGAGAGGATATTCCGGAGATCCATGAGCTCATTGAGGGTAAGGTAGGAAGTCTCATAGACAACATGCTCAACGAGCGTCTTCTTCTCGTCCTGTCCACTAAGGAGAATGTTAATCTGACGACACTTGGATTTGATGGAAAGGATATAGACAAGTATCATGGTCTGCTCCTTCCTATTGATATAGCAGGAGAGAGACTTGGAACTCTGTTTCTGTACAGACTTCAGACTGAGTACGATATAGATGACATCATTCTTGGCGAATATGGAACCACCGTTGTGGGACTTGAGATGATGCGGGCGCTCAATGAGGAGAATGCTGAGGAGAACCGCAAGCTGGCCATAGTGAGATCAGCGATCAACACTCTGTCGTTTTCAGAGCTGCAGGCGATCAAACACATTTTTTCCGAGCTTGACGGCGAAGAGGGAATACTGGTGGCAAGCAAGGTCGCAGACAGGGTAGGCATAACAAGATCGGTTATAGTGAACGCACTCAGAAAGTTTGAGAGCGCAGGTGTTATCGAGGCGAGATCATCGGGAATGAAGGGCACGTACATAAAAGTGCTGAATGATGTGGTGTTTGATGAACTGAAGAATGCCTGAGAACAGAATTATAAATACATCGAAAAGGAGAGACATATATGATACCAGCAATAGTGACATTGATAGTAGGTGTAGCGATAGTGATAGTAAGCTTTTTCCTCACTGACGGTCCAAAAGAGAATACAGAGAATTCTGTGATGGATGAGAGCAGGGAGAATCTGGAGAAGAAGCTTGATGAGTATTGTGACAGCCTTGTAGAGAAGAAGAAGAATGAGCTGAAGAAACAGGGCGAAGCTGTGAAATCAGACATGAAAAAGGGCCTTGATGAAGTCAGGGAGTCATCGAAAAAAGAGCTTGCTGAGATGAGAGAGAGTTCAAAGAAGGAAATGAGTGAGCTCATGGACAGCACAAGGAAGGAGCTGGATGAATTCAGAGCCGGCACAGTCAAGGCAAATGAGACAGCCCAGGCTGATACCCAGAAGAAGATAGATGATGCAGTCAAGGCATACGAGGAGGGGATAGAGGCTGCAAAGAAGAAGATGCAGACAGAGCTTGAGGCTTGTGAGAAACAGTTGTCAGAGAAGGCCAAGAAGCAGATGATAGATTACATCAACCAGAGCCTTAAGGATGCATACGAGGCATATGATCCGGATGACACCAGCGAGAAAGAGCCTGTGACATACGATGAGCCTGAGACTGTAGAGACTTCCGAGTCAGAGCCTGCGGAGGCAGATAACGGATCAGAGAAGACTGAGCCGGATGCAGAGAAAGCTCAGTCAGAAAATGATTCTCAGGCAGCAGATAAGACAGAGACAGCAGATGGAGCTGAGACTAAAGCTGATGCTGAAGCAGAAGATGACGTAAAGACAGACGGTATCGCTGACAATGATAAGTCGGAGACATCCGAGGGTGAAGTGCAGAAAGAGAATACCGAGTCAGAGAGCAGCACTGAGGCTGCTGCAGATGCAGAGGCTGCCGAGAAAGCAGTCAGTGTGGAGGATGCACCGGTAACAGACAGTGCATTTACAGTGGTAGAGGCTGAAAATCCTGAGAAGGCAGCCGCAGCGATCGCTGAGAATAACAATGCTGCCAGATCTAGAAACAATCGTTCAAAGAAGAGAAAAAAGAAGAAAGCCGCTCAGAACAAGGTTGTTGATATATGGGATGAAGGCACAGATGTAGAGTCACAGGTTGCAGATCTGCACAAGAAGGGACTCAGCATCATGGAGATCGCAAACAAACTTGGAATAGGAGTTGGAGAGGCTAAGGTTATGATAGACAAGATCAATGAGGCTGACAAACAGTAATCAGTCCGGGAGGTAAGCTATGTATAAAAAAAGTTATTTCAGAGGCCTTGGTACAGGGCTGGTGATAGGAGCACTTACCATGACTGTTGCGTTTAATTTTGGAAATGCCGGAAAAACTGATTCAGGTCAGGGCAAGACGGCGGTCGTAAGTCAGCAGCAGGATAAGAGCACAGAGGATTCTTCCACAGAGACGACAACAGAGAAGAAGACCGAGGATAAGACGACAGAAAAGACAACGACAGAGAAAGTAACCACGGAAAAGAATGCCAATGCCGATAAGACTACAACAGAGACAGGCAAGTCAGAAAATGGCAAGAGCGATGCAGAGAGCGGCAGTGGAAGCAATAGCGGTACGACCGGAAGCTCCGACAAGTCAAATGGAACCGGCACAACAGATAACAACGGAGGCCTTTCTGATAAGACAGAGAGAGTTCCATCTGCCAAGGACAACGGCTATACAGAGGATAAGAATTCGCAGACCAGTTCAGGAAGCAGCACAAATAAGACTACCGAGGCGGCGACAGAGGCTGTGAAAGCGAGTGCCATCAAGTATGACAATGGCGGCGGAGAGATCACATTTGGATCTGGAACATCTGCATACGAGATATGTCAGCTCCTGGCACAGATAGGGATAAGGGATGCGGATGAGTATTATGACTGGCTGCTCAGGTCAGGATATTCAGGCAGTCTTGTGCCTGGAACATATACATTCACCGGCAATGAGACAAATGGCGGAATAGTATGGATACTATTAGGTAATCAGTAAAGATACGAGAAAAGGGAGGAGTAATCAATTATGGGAGACAATATGAATAATGAGGAGATGGGATATCCGGGACAGCGTTTCAGTGCGGGTAGTGGTAGTAGTAGTATGGATCCGTTTGCGCCAAATCCGGCAGCCTTGCAGTATGTACCGAATGAATTTGGAATAACTCACAGTGAGACCAGTCCTATGTACCGGTATAACAATCCGGCTGAACCGGATAGTGGAGCTGCCTCACAGACGGACAACTATTATCCGGGACAGCAGTACGGTCAGAATCATCAGTATGGCCAGAACCAGATGTATGGTCAGAATCCACAGTATGGCCAGAACCAGATGTATGGACAGAGTCAGCCATATGGCCAGGGCTACGATCAGGAGACTATGAATCCACAGGGGAAAAAGCAAAGAGTTCCGGATCAAATGTTCTGGCAGGACTGGTAGGAGCGTTTCTTGGATCACTGGTCGGAGTTGTGCTCTGGCTTGTTGTGTATAAGCTTGGTTATATCGCAGGCATATCAGGAGCGGTTATGGTCATATGTGCCATGATGGGGTACAACAAGTTTGGAAAGAAACTTGACCTGAAGGGCATAATAATCTGCGTAGTGTTGTGTATAGGAATGATATACATTTCAGAGAGACTGAGTGTCAGCATGGAATTATATCAGGAATTTAGTGATTATGGATATGATGTGAGCTTCTTTGACTGTTATAAGAGTATGTATGATGTGCTGGATGCTGCAGATACTATGAGTTCATTCTGGGGTGAGCTTGCGGTCGGTTATCTTCTGTTTGTTGTAGCCAGTGTTTCATATATAATAAACAGCATCAGGACAAGAGCAAAATAGAACACGGACCGGCAGACAGAATACTTCTTATAAAACATATATTTTCAGAAAAAAGTGCTTGAATGCACTTTTTTTTTGTGTTACAATGTCGATTGCGTGAGTGCGCATAACAAATATACATGCTGGTTGATAGTTGGCGTGGTGCCTGTGCTCGGGTGGTCCAAAGAGTTGATGCCGGCAGAAGATTTTAACCATGGAGGTAGAAAAAATGAGCGTTATTTCAATGAAGCAGTTATTAGAGGCAGGTGTACATTTCGGACACCAGACAAGAAGATGGAACCCTAAGATGAAGCCATACATCTACACAGAGCGTAATGGTATCTACATCATCGATCTTCAGAAGTCAGTAGGAATGGTTGACGATGCTTACAATGCAATCGGTGATTGTGTTGCAAACGGTGGAACAATCCTTTTCGTTGGTACAAAGAAGCAGGCTCAGGACTCAATCAAGAGCGAGGCAGAGCGTTGCGGTATGTACTATGTAAATGAGAGATGGCTTGGAGGTATGCTTACAAACTTCAAGACAATCCAGACAAGAATCGCTACTCTTAAGAAGTACGAGGAGATGGAGCAGGACGGTACATTTGACGTTCTTCCTAAGAAGGAAGTTATCCAGATCAAGAAGGAGATGGAGAAGCTCGAGAAGAATCTTGGCGGTATCAAGAACATGAAGAGAATCCCAGACATGATCTTCGTTGTTGATCCTAAGAAGGAGAGAATATGTATCCAGGAGGCTCAGTCACTTGGAATTAAGCTTGTTGGTATCGCTGATACAAACTGTGATCCAGAGGAGCTTGATTATGTAATCCCTGGTAACGACGATGCTATCAGAGCTGTAAAGCTTATCGTTTCAAAGATGGCAGACGCTGTTATCGAGGCTCAGCAGGGTGTTGATGCTGATTCAGTAGATGAGGCAGAGGCTGAGGAGGCTGCAGAGGAGTAATCTGTAGTTGATATTGATCATCATTGATTATAATTAATAAATGATTATAAAAGGTAACGGGGTAATATAAAAAGTATTATCCCGTGACTTTTAAAGAGACATATACAGGCTGAAAAAGCTTTAATAAAACGACATAACCATTATTATGATATGTCAATATTCAAATTTGGAGGTAAAATAAGATGGCAATCACAGCAGCTCAGGTTAAAGAGTTAAGAGAGCTCACAGGTGCCGGTATGATGGATTGCAAGAAGGCACTTGCAGAGACTGATGGTAATATGGAAGCAGCAGTAGATGTACTTCGTAAGAGCGGTGCAGTTAAGGCTGAGAAGAAGGCAAGCAGAATCGCAGCAGAGGGTATCTGCCGTGCAGCAGTTAATGGTACAACAGGTGTTGTTGTAGAGGTTAACTCAGAGACAGACTTCGTTGCTAAGAACGAGGTATTCCAGACATTTGTTCAGCAGATCGCTGATCAGGCACTTGCTTCATCACTTGTTGGTGGCAAGGATGGCGAGGATGTTGAGGCACTTCTCGGAGAGAATGGTCTTAAGGAAGCCCTTGTTGACAAGACAGCAACAATCGGAGAGAAGTTATCATTCCGTAGATTCCAGAAGCTTTCAGGCGATGTAGTAGTTGACTACTTACACGGCAATGGAAGAATCGGTGTTATCGTAGCTGGTAACGGCGCAAGCGATGACGCTGCTAAGGAAGCACTCAAGAACGTAGCTATGCAGATCGCAGCTATGAATCCACAGTACATCAGCAGAGCTGATATCTCAGCAGACGCTATGGCTAAGCTTAAGGAGATCACAGTTGACAGTGCACTTAATGCACCTGATACACTTCCAAAGCCAATCCTTAACAAGCTTATCGCAAAGGCTGTTGACGGCGTATGGAGCGCAGAGGATGTAGCTATCTACGAAGAGAAGAAGAGCAACATGAACTTCTTATTCAACTTCCTTTCAAAGGAGGCAAAGGCACAGCTTGCAGAGCTTGCTATCGCTGATAAGGATGTTATCGTTGCAGATAAGATCTTCAATGGTCTTGTTGAGGGACGTATCTCAAAGCAGGTTAAGGAGATCAGCCTTCTTGATCAGGTATACGTTAAGGCTGAGGATGGCAAGCAGACAGTTGCCAAGTACCTTGAGTCAGTTAACAAGGATCTCAAGATCGCCAGCTTCGTTCGTTTCGAGGTTGGAGAGGGAATGGAGAAGAAGAACGAGGACTTCGCAGCCGAGGTTGCTAAGCAGATGAACGTTTAATCATATCCCGTATCTGAATATATGAATAATTGCCTTGCGGTTGGCTTTTGAGCTGGCCGTGGGGCTTTTTTATTGTCTGTTTCTGCTGAAATCCGGCACTGTATAAAATATAATCTATGTAATTGCGGTTCAGATGATCGCAAACGAGCTGAGTAACGAGCAGGGACACATAGAATCGGCATCTGGGCTTTTGGTCGACCTTATGCTTGACGGTGTGGAGGCAGGGAAGCGGGTATGAATGCCCATCTTGCCAAGCCTATAGATATAGACAGACTTGTCCAGACAATTGTTGATGTCATGAAGGTTTAAGCTTTATTTAAGCTTGAGGGGTATAATACGAATTATAGATGGTTTGCGTGATATCTGGTGGAGACCATAATAATATGAGACGGAGATAAGATTATGAGATTGCTTCTTGCGGAGGATGAGAAAGCGCTTTCAAGCGCGCTTCAGGTTATATTGAAGCATAACAATTACTCAGTGGACGCTGTGTATAACGGACAGGATGCCTATGATTACATTATGGCAGGGGTGTATGACGGAGTCATACTTGATGTCATGATGCCAAAGATGGATGGCTTTACCGTGCTGTCAAAGATCAGGGCTGAGGGCTGCGATGTTCCGGTTATTATGCTCACGGCCAAGGCTGAGACTGATGACAAGATCAACGGCCTTGATCTGGGGGCGGACGATTATCTTGCAAAGCCATTTGAGACAAAGGAACTCCTGGCAAGGATACGCGCGATAACCAGAAGAAAGGGTGAGGCGGTCAGCACGGAGATGAAGTATGGCGACTGCACGTTAAACAGCCTGAATTATGAGCTCAGTTCATCTGGTGGAAGCGTAAAGCTGCAGAACAAGGAATATCAGATCATGGAACTGCTGATGGCAAATCAGAATGCGATAATATCAGCAGAGCTTATGATGGAGAAGATATGGGGCTATGACACGGATACGGAGATCAGTGTTGTATGGGTCAATATCTCGTATCTCAGGAAGAAACTCAGTCAGATAGGCTCAGGTGTGTCCATTAAGGCAGTAAGAAATCAGGGATACACACTTGAGTATAAGGAAGCGGATAGAACATGATAAAGAATCTGAGAAAAAGATTTATATTTGCGGCAATGGCATCCACATTTGGAGTGCTGTTTGTCATAATGAGCATTCTCAACATAGCAAATTATGCCCGCATGGTTTCAAGGGCGGATGATACCTTAAGTGAACTGGTGGGTAATAATGGACAGTTTGACCGCAGGGATTTTCTGAAAGAGAAGGTTAAGACCAATGCGGATTCCCAGCCACCTGATAAGCCTGATGGCAAGAGCAATGATAAGTTCTCACCGGAGACACCATTTCAGACAAGATATTTCTCTGTGGTCGTAAGTGATGGGGCTGTTGAGTCCTACAGCCTTGACAATATAGCTGCTGTTGATGAATCGGAAGCCGAGTCGTATGCTTTGAAGATACTTGGGGACGGTTCAGACAGTGGATTTACGGATATATACAGATACAGGGTAGCGGACTGTGAGGATGGAACCAGGATAATATTTGTCGACTGCCGTCAGGAGCTGGAGTCGTTCAGAAATACGTTGGTATACAGTGTAGGAGTGTCACTTCTGGGATTCCTTGCGGTGTT
>OJMO01001975.1_pt1 | contig 11920 bp, 11 predicted proteins | sample 1597241 | NCBI WGS metagenome assembly OJMO01 (sample SAMEA2452129, study PRJEB22498) | human gut metagenome | biome: human feces; feature: human gut; material: feces | place: Australia | collected 2012 | reverse complement strand
CAGGATATAAAGCAAGTACAACAGGAAATATAACAGGAATATATGATATGAGTGGTGGGTCTTGGGAGTATATGTCTTCTTTTAGAAGTGAAACATATGGAAGCTCTGGATTTGATGCATCAACATTAAAAGCGTACAATTCAAAATATTATGATGAGTATAATAAAACAAGTGATACAACAACATATAGCAAGAGAATTTTAGGAGATGCAACAGGAGAAATGGGGCCATTCTATTGGTATCAAGATGCTGATAATAATAATCGTCCACACAATAGTTGGTATGCTGACGCTTCTTACTTTGTTGATTCTTCTAAATCTTGGTTCGGTCGAGGCGGCGGTTTCGACTTTGGTGTACTTGCAGGTCGGTTCCAATTCCATCGTTACACTGGTGGTGTCGGCAGCTACATTGGCTTTCGTTTAGTTCTAACAAAATAAACAAAACTCACATTTTTGTGAGTTTTTATCATGTTAAATAATGGTTGTAAATAAGCAATATAAAATTTCTATGTATATTATTAATTCTGATGTTCTGTTTTTTTTATTATAAATATTAGATTTCTTCATATTTAAAATTTATAAAAATAAAATTAATAAGAAGGAGAAATTCTAATGTTTCATAATTTAATTCATACAAGAATGAGATTTGTATTTTTAATTGTATTATTAGTCTTATTAGTAATTATATTTAAAGTATTTTATATTCAGGTTATTTCTTATGATAAACTAAGTAATTTAGCAGAATCATTATGGAGTAGAGAACTTCCGATTACTGCTGATCGTGGAGAAATACTTGATCGTAATGGGAAAAAGTTAGCAACAAATATTACTACTACATCTCTTGTAGTAATTCCTAATCAAATAAAAAATAAAGAAGACGCAGCTAAAAAATTATCTACTATTTTAAATAGTGATTTTAATGATATGTTAAAACATGTTTCTAAAAAAACTTCTATAGAAAGAGTACATCCTGAGGGAAGACAACTAGATTATGATACAGCGCAAAAGATAAATGATTTGAATATAGATGGAGTATATTTAGTAAAAGAAAGTAAAAGATATTATCCTTATGGAAGTGTTTTATCACATGTTCTTGGTTATGTAGGAATAGATAATCAAGGTTTATCAGGATTAGAACTTTATTATGATTCATATCTTACTGGTAGTAATGGTGCTATTAAATATTTTTCAGATGGAAAAGGAAATAGATTAGAATTATCAGAAGTGTATGAAGCACCTACCAGTGGTATTAATATTGAATTAACAATAGATTTAGATCTACAATTAGCTGTAGAAAGAGAACTTGATAATGTAATGGATATGTATAATCCTGAACATGCTATAATAATGGCTATGAATCCAAAAACAGGTGAAATACTTGCTATGTCATCACGTCCTAATTTTGATTCAAATAACTATAAAAATTATTCAACTGAAACTATTAATAGAAATCTACCAATTTGGATGACTTATGAACCAGGTTCGACTTTTAAAATAGCAACACTATCAGCTGCAGTTAATGAAAAAGCAGTTAATTTATTTGAAGATCAATATTATGATGGCGGATCAATCAACGTTGATGGAGCAAGAATAAAATGTTGGAAAGCTGGGGGACATGGTCAAGAAACTTATTTACAAGTAGTTGAAAATTCTTGTAACCCTGGGTTTGTAACATTAGGACAAAAATTAGGAAAAGAAAAATTAATGGAATATATTACTAATTTTGGTTATGGTAAAAAAACGGGAGTAGATTTAAATGGTGAATCATCAGGAATATTATTTAATATTGATAAAATGGGACCTGTTGAACTAGCAACAACTTCTTTTGGCCAAGGAATAAGCGTAACCCCTATACAACAAGTAACAGCTGTATCATCATCAATTAATGGTGGAACTCTTTACAAACCATATATAGTATCTTCTATGTTAGAGCCGGAAACTAATAATATTATTAAAAAAAATGAACCTACAAAAGTAAGACAAGTAATATCTAAAGAATCAAGTGAACTTGTTAGATATGCACTTGAAAGTGTAGTGGCAAATGGAACGGGGAAAAATGCTTATATTGAAAATTATCGTGTTGGTGGTAAGACTGGTACTGCTCAAAAAGTAAATGAAGGAAAATATATGGTTGGTAATTATATTTTATCTTTTATCGGATTTACTCCAGCTGATGATCCAGAAATAATAGTATACGTTGCTATAGATAATCCAAAGGGTATTACACAATATGGTGGTACTGTATCAGCACCAATAGCTAAAAATGTTTTAAAATCTGCTATTAATATTTTAGGGATAAAACCTTCAAATGATGGAATGATAAGAACTGAATATACATGGTTAGATACAAAATATGTTCTTTTACCAAATGTAGTTGGCATGTCTAAAGCTGAAGCAAAAAAAACTCTTAAAGGGTTTAATATCGAATATTCTGGTAATGGTGAAACAGTAATTTACCAATCTCCTCAAGCTAACTATTTCGTTAAAGAAGGTAGTGCAGTAGTTTTAATGTTGAAATAAATTGTCTAAAATATGTCAAAGAGTTAAAAATAATAATATAAAATCACATTATAGTTGTATAATTTATTAATAAGGGATGTGTTAGAATGTTATTACTTGCAAAAACAGCAATGGCAATGATGCTAGGTTTCGTCTTTGCTATTGGATTCGGATGGTTTTTAATTCCATTACTTAGAAAATTTCATTTAGGTCAAAATGTTAGTCATACTGTTGGTGAACGTCATTTGAAAAAAAATGGGACTCCAACAATGGGGGGATTAATTTTTATAGTTCCTACAATTATATCGATATTACTTTTATGGATACGTGGAAGTATTACAATGAATTCAAATTTAATTATATTGTTATTTGTTTTTATTGCTTATGCTATTTTAGGATTTGTGGATGACTTTTTAAAAATAAAATGTAAAAATAATGTTGGTATTCCAATTTCTACAAAATTTGTTGCTCAAATGGTTATTGCTATTGTATTTTTCTATATATTTATGAGTAATGGTGGTAAATCAGTATTAGAAATCAGTTCATTAGGTATAAATTTGAAACTTGGTTGGGTATTTGGACTATTTATTTTATTCTTACTTGTTGGTACATCAAATGCAGTTAATATTACAGATGGACTTGATGGACTTGCAGCAGGTCTTAGTGTTATTGCCTTTTTAGCATATGGAATAATTGCCTGGAATACAACATGGCTAGAAGGGTATCAAGAAATAGCTATATTTTGTTTTATCTTAGTTGGAAGCTTAATGGGATTCTTACTTTATAATACTCATCCAGCAAAAGTATTTATGGGAGATCTTGGATCACTTGCTTTAGGTGGAGCCCTTGCAACAATAGCTATAATAACAAGACATGAATTATCACTTGCTTTAATTGGTGGTGTGTTTGTTGTTGAAACATTGTCTAGTGGAATTCAAATAATAGCAATCCGTAAATTCCATAAAAAAGTATTTAAAATGGCACCGCTTCATCATCATTTTGAACAATTAGGATGGGATGAAAATGATATTGTAAAATTATTTTGGGTAGCCGGATTAATACTTGCTATGGCAGCTATTACATATGGTGTTTGGTTATAGACATAATGAAAAATTAAATGTTGTGAATAAGTATTTAATAAAAAATTAATTTTATTGAAATAGTTTATAGAGGCTCATCATGTTAAATGTTGAGCCTTATTATTAGCAAAAAATTTTAATTTTAGATTAAATCAAGCAAAAATAAATACTTTTGCCATTAATTTCTTGATTTGAAAAAAAACTGGTGTTATAATTGGTTGTAGTAATGAAGGGAGGGAAAAAAATTGACAAAAGTTGTTGTTAGCAATGGTAACATTGACGGTGCTTTAAAAAAGTTTAAAGCTAAAGTAGCAAGAAGTGGTGTCCCTTCAGAACTTAAAAAAAGAAAATACCATCAAAAACCAGGAGTTAAAAGAAGAGAAGCTTTAAAAGAAGCTAAGAAGAATGCTCACAAACATAGAAGTTATTAATAGGAGAAAATAATGAATATAGAAACAATTAATAATGATGTTAAAGAAGCTATGAAATCTGGTAATAAATTTGAGCTTAATGTACTTAGAATGTTAAAAAGCGCATTACAGAACGAAAAAATTTCTAAAAACCATGATTTAGATGAAAATGAAATCATAGCGGTTATAAAAAAACAAGTTAAAGTTAGAAAAGACTCTTTAAAAGAATACCAAGAATATAATAGAGAAGATCTTGTTGAAGGCTTGAATAAAGAAATTGAAATTCTTACAAAATATCTTCCTGAAGAATTGAGTGAGGAAGATATAGATAAAGTTATTAATAATGTATTTGCTGAATTGAATCCAACTAGTATAAAAGATATGGGTAATGTTATGAAAGAATTGAATTCTTTGATTGCAACGAAAGCAGATATGAGTTTAGTAAGCAAAAAAGTAAAAGAAAAATTAAGTTAAGGAGTGTGAAAAGGAAAATGATTATAAAATTTTATCATTTTCCTTTTTTGCATATTTGGGGGATATTATGAACGAAGTTGAGTACAAAGAATTATTAAAAGCAATAGAAAATTTAGAATTAAATATTGGTTTATCAGAAGATTTAGAAGAATTAGACGTTCTAAAAAAAGAATGCTTAGCTTTAAAAAAGAAATTAGTATGTGTAAAAAAAGAAGCTCTTATAACTGATTTAAATATCTATAATAAGCTACTGGGTTTATTAAAGAAAAATAAAGAGTTGCTTTTAAAAGTAAAAGAAAAAAAAGATAATTTATTAAAACAACAATTATTATCTTTTAAGCAAATCCAATTTAATAATCATAAATTTGAACTTATTGATGAATTAAAAATCAATTTAAATAATTCATTAGATAATAATTCTAAATTAGAAATATTTAAAAATCTAATTAATTCTAAAGATTCTAATAATATTGAGTATTTAAAATATATATTAGAAAATTTAAAAAATGAAAAATATTATGAGATCCATAAACAACAAATATTTGAGGAAAATAATGTTGAAATATTTAAACTTATAGAAAAAGAAATAGATTTTATCAAAAATGAAATAAAAATTAGTAAAAATACATGTCAAAATAATAAGGAAATAACAAATATTTATGTTAATTTAACTGAAAAGCAAAAAAATATTTTAGCTATTATGGATAATATACATTTTGAAAATTATGAAATTTCTGATTTACTTATGGTTTTAAATGGAATGATATCTTCTGATAAATGTTTAGATAATAAAAATTGTATTGATAAATTATTTACATATTTATATACTGAATTAGTAAGTTATATGGCAGAAAATAAGGATTATCAATTAGGACTTAAATTGCTTTTAAATAATCTAAAAATAAGAATTAAAGACTTTGATAAAACTGATAAAAATAGGAATTATTTTAAAACAATTTACAAAAAATTTAAAGAATTAAATGATATTTATAAAGACTTTAATACTAAAGAAAAAATAAGTCCATATTTTTCAATGATTATGTATTTTTTACAGAATGAAATAAATTATTTATACATTAAGAAATTAATTAAAATGCATCATGAAATAGTAAATATAAGATATAATAACAAACATATAATATTTTATATTTTAGAAGAATATTTTAAAAATTTTGAAAAAATGGTGAAAGATAGAAATAGTGATTATATAAATATTAATTATTTAAGAGAAGTTTATTTACTATTTTTAACAAATAGTTCTTTAAGATTGACTACAGAAGAGAAAGAAGCTCTTGATTTAAAAATAAATGATTTTTTAGAAAGATGCAAAAATACCTTAATAAAAGAGAAAAGAAAAAAAGCAGTTGAAGAAGATTTAAAAGATATGAGAAGCACTGAAATGTACCAAATTCCACCAGTTTATAAAGTATTTGAAATGACTGATGATATATTAGGATATGAATCTAATTGCGTTATTCAAAACCTAAAAACATGTCATGAAAATGAAAGAGTAGAAAAAGCATTTGTATATGGAAATAGAGCTTTTAAATTAGCTAGAGAAAAAGATATGGTAACACTTACAATGTATTCAATAGATTTATCAAATTATATTTTAAGAAAATCATTATTGGGAGCTTATCTTTATAATTGTGAATTAATTGCAGAAAAAGTAGACAATTTTACAACAGATTGTTTAAGATTTAGAGAAAATGAGAAATATCCAGCATTTGCCCATAAAATTACTTTTAATAAAGATGGTAATATCAAAAAATATTCCCTAAGTAAAGAAACTATATTTATTGATAAAATATATTCATATAATTCTAATGATGAAGAAATAAATTTATTAAGAAAGTTGAATAATATAGTTGTTAGTAAAAATGGTGGCAAAACTTCAGAATATGACTTATATATTATAAATAAGAATTTTGAAGATTTAATTAATAAAGAGTTTATCAAATTTATAAATCAAGAAAAGTTGCCTTATTTATACTATGGTAAAATATTGTTTGATGAAAAAGAAGTAGAGAGAAAATTATTTGATTTATCCAGTGAATTATATAAATTAAATAAAAGTGATTCAAGAGATGTAAAACATATTTTAGGCGCTGAAATAGACGAAAAACATTATTCTGTTTATCCAATTCCTAATGCTAATTATGAATTAAAGTTATTTGAACCTTTTACATTTTTGGGATTAGAAACGCAAAGAATGCTTAATGATTTATATTTTAATCAAAGAAAATATGATGATGAAAAAAGATTAATGAAATTAAAAAATCAATATAGTAGGTTATATCATAAATTAGCTTATAAAATTAATGAAGCTAATGATTATGTTGATCCAATTGAACTTGAAAAAAGTAGAGGTAGAATTAGAAAAATTTATAAAAAAGATATTGATTGACTTTTGACTTTTTTGTAGTAAAATAAAATTATAAATATTTTGATTAGGACATGTTTATTAACAAAGTATTTAAAGAGAGTTAGTGGTTGGTGGAAACTAATAATGCTTATTAATAAATACTCCCTATGAATTGAACTCGAAAGAGATTTCCGGTAATGCCGTTATAATTATTAAGTTAAATAAAGGATGGTACCGTGCTTAGCACTCCTTGGAGACCATCTTTTTTTTATTTTTTAGGAGGGTTTTAAATGAATAGTAGACATTTTACAAATGGAAATGAAGTAATTTCTATATATAGATATATGGAATTATGTGGACTATTTTGTGAAAAAAGAAAGCATGTGAGATTATCACATAAAATAATGTTAGGTAAAGTAAGAAAAAGACAGCATTTATTTACAGATAAAATAGTACTACCTAGACCAGCTACATTAGAATATGAAAAAGAAGAAATATTGACTGGTAAAATTGTTTTAGTAAAAGATGATGTTGGAAAAATATTACCTTATTATAATCCATTATATTTTAGAGAAAAATTATTAATGGAATACCTTACAAATCATGCTGATAAAAGAGAATTAAAAAATATTAGAAATTCAATTTTAAAAGAACAAGGATTTATAGAAGATAAAGATGGTGCTGTAGTAAATTTTCAAGAATTTCCTTACACTGATCCATATGAATACATAGAAAAACATAATAGAATTAATTCTTTTATATCTCGTGGCGGACGCAGTTTGAAGAAAAAACAAAGATATTAGAAGGAAAGTGATTGTATGATAAATATTAAAGAAAATGAAAGATTAAGTAGATTAAATCATAGTTGTGCTCACTTAATGGCACAAGCTGTGAAACATTTATATCCTGAGGCTAAATTTTGGGTTGGACCTGTAATAGAAGAAGGATTTTATTATGATATTGATTTAGGTGATAAAGTATTAACTGATGCTGATATTGAAGCCATTTCTAAAGAGATGAAAAAACTTGCTAAAGATGGTAAAAGAATAGTAAGACATGAGATAAGTAAAAAAGAAGCATTAGAAATGTTTAAAGATGATCCATATAAAATTGATTTGATTGAAAGAATGGATGAAAATGAAAATGTGATATCATGTTATACTCAAGGTGATTTTACTGATCTTTGTCGTGGACCTCATGTTGAATCAGTTAAAGAATTAAAATATTTTAAACTTTTAAAGTTTAGTGGTGCTTATTGGAAAGGTGATTCTAATAATAAAATGTTACAAAGAATCTACGGTATTTGCTTTGATAACGAAGAAGATTTAGAAAAACACTTACAAGAATTAGAAGATGCCAAAGCTAGAGATCATCGTAAAATTGGCAAAGATTTAGATATTTTTATGAATCATGATTTAGTTGGTAAGGGAATGCCTTTGTGGTTACCTAATGGTGCTATTATAAGAAAGAATTTAGAAAATTATATTTATGAAAAAGAGCAAAACTTAGGATATCAACACGTTTATACACCATGTGTTGGTACTGTTGATTTATATAAAACTAGTGGTCACTGGGATCATTATAAAGAAAATATGTTTCCAATGATGCAGGTTGATGATGAACAATTTGTTCTTCGCCCAATGAATTGTCCGCACCATATGTTAGTTTATGCTAATAAAATCCATTCTTATCGTGAACTACCAATAAGAATAGGTGAATTTGCAACAGATTTTAGATATGAAGCAAGTGGAGCAGTTAAAGGCCTTGAAAGAGTTAGATGTATGTGTCAAAATGATGCTCATTTATTTGTAAGACCTGATCAAATAGGTGAAGAATTTAAAAAAGTGGTTGCATTGATTTTAGATGTTTATCATGATTTTGGTATAAAAAATTATAGTTTTAGATTATCATTGAGAGATAAAAATGACAAAGAAAAATATTTTGATGATGATAAAATGTGGGATGAAGCAGAATCTAAATTAAGAGAAGTATTGGATGAATTAAATGTTGATTATTACGAAGCAATTGGAGAAGCAGCATTCTATGGCCCAAAATTAGATGTTGAAGTAAAACCTGCTGTTGGACCAGAAGTCACTTTGTCTACTTGTCAACTAGACTTTTTACTTCCTAGAAGATTTGAACTTTCTTATATAGATAGTAATGGTGAAAAACAAATACCAATAGTACTTCATAGAGCTATATTTGGTACTTTTGATAGATTTACAGCATTTATTTTAGAAGAAACTAAAGGTGCATTACCAACTTGGTTAGCGCCAGTTCAAATAAATATTTTACCAGTTAATAATAAATATCATCTTGATTATGCAAATGAAGTATTTAATTTATTAAAAGATAATAAATTAAGAGTTGAACTTGATGCTCGTGATGAAAAAGTTGGATATAAAATGCGTGAATCAGTAATGCGTAAAATACCATATACTCTTGTTTTAGGTCAAAAAGAAGTAGACAATCAAGAAATAAGTTATCGTAAATATGGTAGTGAAGAAACAACTACTGTAAAAAAAGAAGAATTTATAGATTTAATAAAAAAAGAAATAGAAAATAAAGGTTTATAATGGATTTAGAAAATGATGCAATTCTCATAATTTATAAAGATGGTAATATCTTGGAGTTGAAAAAACAAAAGGGAATAGATTATCATATCAATTATATTGAAAATGAAATAGAAAATAATGAAAAATTAAAAAGCCAAATAGATAGTAATTTGTTAAAATCAGTCCAAAGCCCTAACGAAAGTGCTAAAATATTTAATGAACTTGCAAAGAATGGTAACATTTTATTAACTAATTTAGGTTGTAATTTTCTTGAACCAACTAATGTATATTTTGCATTTTTACCTAGTGAATTATCAAACTTTCAAAAAGAAGTTATAAAAAATAATATTAATTTTTTAGATTCTATAGAATATTATTCTTTTAATATTTATGATGAAAATAAAGGAAGATGTGCTTCAACTGACTTTTTAAATTTTCAAGAATTTTTAAAAGCTATTAGAGAACGATAAGTTCTCTTTTTTACACTTATTTGACAATTACAATTAAAAGTGATAAAATAGCTAATTAATTAAAGGGGGATATCTAATGGAGTTGAATAATTCAGAAAAGTTAAAAGCATTTTTAAGAAAAGAAATGAATCGTTTAAATATAAGTAGTACAAATATTTACAGAACATATTTTGCTAGAAAATTATTAGAAAGAATTAGTGAGTATAATGATGGTGAAATAATATTAAAAGGAAGTTCTGCCCAAATTGTTTACATTGGATCATTAGTAAGAGCTATAACTGATATTGATCTTGCTTCAATAAATAATTATAATGAAGCAATGCCATATATCTCATTAGCAATTCAAGAAAGTAATAATTTATTTTTTGAATTTATGAAAGGTTTTAATAGAACTAAGACAGGGATTTATAAAATATCATTAATGGCAAATTATTTAGGTATTAAACAAAATTTAAATATTGATTTTCAAGATAATTATAATAGACTTTTAGAAAAAAAACGTCTTATATATCCAGCAATATTTGAAAATGACAAACCTTTTGAAGTATTTGTTCCATCATATGAAGAATATTTAGCAGAAAAAATATGCATAATTCTTGAAAGTAATAAACAAGATGTTTTGAATACAAGAGTTAAAGATTTCTATGATATTTACGAGCTACATGGGGGTAAATATGATGCTGATAAATTAAGTGAGTATTTTGGTAAAATGCTTAAACTAAGACATAAAATAGAATCTAAAGATGCAACAACTCTAATTTTAAATAAAGAATTTGTTGATAAACATAAGGAAATTTGGGATAGAACCGTAAAAAAATATGATTTTATGGATCATAATATAGACTTTGAAGGTGCAGTTTATTATACTAGAGGAGTAGCTCGTGACTTGTTACAAAGAAATGGTGAAGATATGCCAGCCTCTACAATTGAAATATTCTCAGAAAATAAAAAAAATAGATAATATAATAATATAATTATCTATTTTTTTATTATTTGATAGACTTCATCAACGGTATTTTTAGCACTATCAGATATTAATAAATTAGGTAGTAAGTGCATATGAAAGTGTTTTACTACTTGGCTATCGCCATAATTAAATGAAATTGATAATGCTTTAACATTTAATTTTTCCATTAACATTTTAGTTAATTCTTTTCTAACTTTATTCATATGAATTATTATATCATCATCAAGTTCCATAAAATCAGTATAATGTTTTTTTGGAATTAATAAAACGTGTCCATCTACAGTAGGTTCAATATCCATAAAAGCATAAACTAATTCGTCTTCATATATTTTTTTACTAGGCATTACACCATTTATTATTTTACAAAAAATACAATCCATAACATCATCTCCTGATAAAAATATATCATAAAATGATATTAAAATAAATTAACTTTTATAAAATTATGTACTTTTATAACGTATTAAGCATAAATTGTAGTAGGAGATGAGATAATGTCTAATTTCAAAGAAATTGTTACCAAAGCTGTAGTTGGTAAAGCAAAAAAAAATAGTGTTGATTCTTTTTCAGTTGAAACAGAAGAAGTTCCTAATACAGTACTTGGATGTTGGGTTATAAATCATACTTTTAATGGTGTTAATAATAACGGTAGAGTTGGAGTAAATGGAGAATACGATGTAAACGTTTGGTATTCTTATGATAATGATACAAAAACTGCTGTTAGTACTAAAAGATATGCTTATAACGATAATATAAATGTTAATTTGAAAGATAATACTGGTCTTTCAAGTTCTAACGAAATAATAGTTAGAAGTTTAAAACAACCTACTGTTAGTGATGTAAAAATAGATAATAACCTTGTTAAGGTAGTTGTTGAAAAGGAATTAGCAGTTGAAGTTATTGGGGATACTAAAATAAAAGTAAGTATTGAGGAATTGGATGATGATTATGATATAGCTGATGACAATGATATTAGTGATGAAGTGATAGATGAAATTGATGAAAACTATTTAAACTAAGCAAAAACTTAGTTTTTTTGTAAAAAAATTGAAATTTAATAGATTTTGAAAATTGGTAAAAATAACTTTACCAATTTTTATAT
>OJMO01001974.1_pt1 | contig 11921 bp, 9 predicted proteins | sample 1597241 | NCBI WGS metagenome assembly OJMO01 (sample SAMEA2452129, study PRJEB22498) | human gut metagenome | biome: human feces; feature: human gut; material: feces | place: Australia | collected 2012 | reverse complement strand
GATCACGATCTGCGGATGCGTCCTGTCAAAAAGTTCCAGAGCCTTTTTCCCACTCGTCGCACATCCCACCACATGATAGCCGTTTCTTTCCCAGTCCACCATGTTTTTCAGATATTCCAGTGCCAGTACTTCATCGTCTACCAGCATAATATCAGTCATAGCACTGCTACCTCCCTGTATAAAAACAGCCCCGAAAAAATCGGGGCTGCACATTTTCTTTTGCAGTTTGTATTTAATTTGCCTTGCCGCTTAAGTATTTCTCGATGTTTGCAATTGCTTCCTGCTCATCTTCACCACTGGCAGACACCATGATGTCTTCCCCTGATGTCAGTCCTAATGTCATCATACCCATGATACTCTTTGCATTGACGCGTCTCTGTTCGCTCTCTACATAGATATCACTTTCAAACTGGCTGGCAACCTGAACAAGCAGTGCTACCGGTCTTGCTTCCAGCCCACTTGGAATCTGAATGGTAATCGGTTTCTTAATCATAATAATTTTCCTCCTCATTATCTCTTAGCGTTTCCGCAATATCGCTTAATTTTCTCAGTCTGTGATTTACGCCGGACTTTCCGACCGGGGTTGAAAGCATCATCCCCAGCTCTTTGAGCGTTGCCTCCGGCTGCTCCAGACGCAGCCTTGCAATCTCTGCAAGTCCCTCGGACAGCTGCTCAAAACCGATCTTCTGCTGAATATAGCGGATATCTTCGATCTGTCTGACTGCCGCACTTACTGTTTTATGAATATTGGCTGTCTCACAGTTGACCTTGCGGTTGACTGAGTTACGCATCTCCTTCAAGATGCGTACATTCTCAAGCTCCATTAAAGAAACATGAGCTCCCATCACGTTTAACATATCTACGATCTGGGATCCTTCTTTGAGATACACTACAAAATGCTTTTTTCGCTGTACGATCTTCGCGTCCACGCCAAAATCATTCATGATCTCCTGAAGCTGAACTGCTTTGTGAACCGTCGCACATACGATTTCAAAATGATAAAATTTCTGCGGATCACTGATGGAACCCGCCGCCAGGAAAGCACCTCGTATAAAAGCCCGTCGGCAGCATGTTTTTTGAATCACCAGATTGTCCGAGATAGAAAACTGCTCCTCAATTTCCATATCCGCATTGAACAGCCTGGCCGCCTTCAGAATACGTATCGCATCTTCATGGTTCAACACCACCACCGTATATGTACGGCTTCCTTTTGAAAATGTACCCTGCCTGATTGAAACTTCAACTTCTATATTAAATGCTTTTTTCAATAAAGTAAAGTACTTTCTTGCAACATATACGTTTTCTGTCTGGATTTTTAAACTGTAATGATCTTTTTCGGATATGGAAACACCGCCGCACATGCTGATGATCGCCGCGATCTCGGCAATCTGGCAATGGCGTGCCAACGTCTGGTGTCTGGATAATTCGTCCTTCACTCCACTTGAAAATGACATGGCATCCTCCGTTATTTCCCGATATCTCTGTGTTCGATGCGAATGCCGTAATCATTCTGGAGACTCAGGCTTTCGAACAGCTTATTTGCCAGTGTCACAGAACGGTGTTTGCCGCCTGTACAGCCGATGCCGATGATCAGCTGATTTTTTCCTTCCTGCACATAGTTCGGCAGCAGAAACTGCACCATATCCGTCAGTTTATTTAAAAATACATGGGAAACATCAAATCCCATTACGTAATCCTGCACCGGTTTGTCATTTCCGGTCTGTTTTTTCAGTTCATCGATATAATACGGATTCGGCAGAAAACGCACATCAAAAACCAGATCGGAATCCGCCGGGATTCCATATTTAAATCCGAACGATAAAATCGTGACAAACAGATTTTTATAATCCTGGTTCTGCACAAATATTTTTTCAATCTCTGCTTTCAGCTCTCTTGTCAGAAGCTGACTGGTATCTATAATATAACTTGCCCGCTCTTTCAAAAAGGCAAGTCTCTCTCTCTCTTTTGCAATTCCCTTATCGACACGCTCCGAGCCTGCCAGTGGATGGCTTCTTCTCGTCTCTTTGTATCGTTTTACAAGTACGGAATCCTCTGCATCCAAAAATAAGATATCATAAGCGCCGCCGTTTGCCTTGATCCGGTCAAGCACACTTCGGAGTTCCTCAAGTGCTTGTCCACTTCGGATGTCGATCCCGACAGCGACTTTCTGTAATTCTGCATTCTGCTGCAGATCAGACAATTCCACAAATTTTTCCAATAAAGGGATTGGAAGATTATCGACACAGTAAAAGCCGATATCTTCCATCATTTTCAGTGCTGTACTTTTTCCGGCTCCAGACATTCCTGTTAATATCACGAATTTCATATTATAACCACACCTTTCTCATAAGTTTGCAGCTTAAAATTCACCAATCATTTTCACTTCCGGTTCCAATACTACACCAAACTGTGCCTGTACCTTATCCGATACGTCCCTCATCAGCTGACAGATATCTGCTGCTGTTGCATCCCCTTTGTTGATCACAAAACCACAGTGTTTCTCAGACACCTGCGCACCACCCACCTGATAGCCGCGAAGTCCTGCATCCATGATCAGCTTTCCTGCAAAATATCCCTCCGGTCTTTTGAAAGTGCTTCCGGCACTCGGATACTGCAGTGGCTGTTTCTCTGCTCTTTTTTCATTCAATTCTTTCATTTCGGAACGGATTTCCGCCTCATTGCGCGGCACAAGTTCCAAAACAACTTTTGTAACAATATATTTTTTCTCTGGAATACAGCTATGCCGGTAACCCAGATCGAGTGCATCTCTGTCAAGTTCCAACTGTGCACCGTTTTCATCGAGAACATATACTTTCTCAATGATGTCCTTCATCTCTCCGCCATAGGCTCCGGCGTTCATGACAACTGCTCCGCCGACACTTCCCGGAATACCGGCAGCAAATTCCATGCCGCCCAGACCATTCGATGCCGCAGTATTGGCAATTTTCGAAAGCATCGCACCTGCCTGTGCCGTGATTTTCGTTCCATCCACTTCAATGTTTCCCATTGGGTCTGTCATCTCGATCACCACACCACGGATTCCCTTGTCTCCCACAAGCAGATTACTGCCATTTCCGATAAAAGAATATGACACATGATACTGTCTGCAGAGTGCAAGGATAGCCACAAGTGCTGTTTCATCCGGCTGGACCAGCACATCTGCCGGTCCACCCACACGAAACGTTGTATGTTTTTTCATTGGCTCTTCCATAAATATCCCCGAGCCACCCATTACATTTTGAAGTTCTGTCAAAAACTGGTCATTCATTGATCTTCCCTAAGCTTCCTTTAAGAATGCAATATAGCCTCTGTATGCCTCATACAGATCAACTTTACTGATGATCTCCCATGGTGCATGCATATTCAATACCGGAACACCGCTGTCGATGACATTCATTCCATAATTTGCAAGAATGTAAGCGATTGTTCCGCCGCCGCCCTGATCTACTTTACCAAGCTCGGCTGTCTGGAAGGATACCTCATTTGTATCCATAATATTTCTTAATTTTCCAATATACTCTGCATTTGCATCATTGGAACCACCCTTGCCTCTGGAACCTGTATATTTATTAAATACAAGTCCTTTTCCAAAATATGCGGTGTTTCGTTTTGTCATAACGCTTGGGAAGTTCGGATCAAACGCTGCCGATACATCGGAGGAAAGCACCTTGGAATTTGCCAGTGCTCTTCTGAGTGCCAGTTCTGAATAACTTCCTGCTGCTGCCATTACTTCTGCAACGGTATTTTCGAAAAATCTGGACTGCATTCCGCTGGCTCCCACGCTTCCGATCTCCTCTTTGTCCACTAAAAGGCAGACACTTGTGATCTCCGGATCTTCTGACACAAGCATTGCTTCAAAGGATGGATATGCGCACACCCTGTCGTCATGTCCATAACCCATGATCATGCTGCGGTCAAAGCCGTAATCTCTTGCTTCTCCTGCCGGAACCACCTCGATCTCTGCGGAAAGGAAATCTTCCTCCTCTATACCATATTCTTTGGATAAAAGATTCATGATATTTGCTTTCACTTTTTCTTTTACTTTCTCGTCTTCTGTCTGCATTGGAATGCTTCCGATCAAAAGATCAAGATTTTCACCCTCGATCACTTTTGCAGCTTTCTTCTCTAACTGTTCTCCTGATAAATGGATCAGAAGATCACTCACTCCAAACACCGGATCGCCTGGTTTATCGCCGACATTTACCTTTACAACAGTTCCGTCTTTTTTTGCAATAACACCATGTAATGCCAAAGGTAACGTTACCCACTGGTATTTCTTGATTCCACCATAATAGTGGGTGTCTAACATAGCGAAATCGGTATCCTCATATAATGGATCCTGTTTTAAATCCAGACGTGGTGAGTCAATGTGTGCTCCAAGGATATTCATTCCTTTTTCCATGCTCTCTTTTCCGATTACAAATAAAGCCATGCCTTTTCCCATGTTATTGGCATATACTCTGTCGCCTGCTTTCAATGCTGTATGCTCTGCGATTACCTTTTCAAGATTTACAAAACCTGCTTTTTCTGCTTTCTCCACAAAAGAAGTAACGCACTCGCGCTCTGTCTTGCAATCAGAAATAAACTTGCGGTAATTCTCTGCGAACTGAAATACTTCCTCCCGTTTATTTCCTTCCGGGTATTTTTCCCATGCAATTTTGTTTTCCATAATTTTGTCTCCAAATCTAACTATATATTTATAACGGTTTTTCCGCTATATGCAAAAATGTAAATATGTCGTCTCCGGCTTAATCGTCATCATCATGACCTTTTGTGATATTCTCCTGCACACGGCGGTAAAGCTCCTGTGCTGCATTGTAACCCATTTTCTTCTGTCTGTGGTTAACCGCTGCTGTCTCACAGATGACTGCAAGATTTCGTCCCGGACGGATCGGCAGCGAATGACACGCCACTTTATTTCCAAGAAATTCTGCGTATTCATCCTCTAAACCCAGACGGTCATACTCATTTTCTTTCTTCCAGTCCTCTAGCTTGATGACAAGGTCAATCTGCTGTTTTTCCTTGACACACTCAACACCGTAAAGCGCTTTCACATCGATAATACCGATACCACGCACCTCGATAAAATATCTCGTGATGTCCGGAGAAGTGCCGATCAGCGTATGCTCATTAATCTTGCGGATCTCCACAACATCATCTGTTACCAGACGATGTCCACGGCGCACAAGCTCCAATGCCGCCTCACTCTTACCGATTCCGCTCTCACCCATGATCAGAAGTCCTTCACCATAGACATCGACCAGAACTCCGTGAATGGAAATACATGGTGCCAGCTGTTCACTCAGACAGAAAATCAATTCTGCCATAAATTCCGATGTGCTTCTCTTCGTTCCCAAAACCGGAACATCATTTTCCGAAGCAATCTGTAAAAAATCTTCATCCGGCTGTAAATCCCTGCAGAAGATAATGCATGGGATATCATATGTGGTAAATTTCTGTAAAATCTTTTCCTTCTTCTCCACATCCAGTCTCTGTAAATAGGTGTACTCAACGTTTCCGATGATCTGTACACGCGACTGCTCAAAATGTTCAAAGAACCCACTCAACTGCAACGCCGGACGGTTCACATCACTGATTTTAATACGGTGTTTTTTCAAATCCATGTCCGGCAGGAAATTATACAGATCCATGATCTGTGCTACTTTGCTGACACTTACTCCATTCGTTCCATTCATACCCTTTTCTCCTTTATGTTCTGGGGATTTTTTGTTTTCCTCTGCGCCGGAAAATACTTCTGCCGCATAGAAAACCCATTGTCATAAATATATCACAGAACAGCGTCTTTGTGAAGAAATTCATATACTGCCTGCGCCGCTTTTTCGTTCATGCTCTCGGTGTCGGCAAGATCTTCTGCCGAGGCCTCTCGGATTGCCTCTAACGACTGATATTTTTTCATCAAAGCTTTTCTTCTGGACGGACCGATTCCCGGAATATCATCCAGTATGGAATGCACCTGTTCTTTGCTGCGCAGTGACCTGTGGTATTCGATAGCAAAACGATGCGCCTCGTCCTGAATTCTTGTGATAAGTTTGAATCCTTCACTGCCCCGGTCAATCGGTATCTCAATATTGTTATAGTATAACCCACGGGTTCTGTGATTATCATCTTTTACCATACCACAAACCGGAATATTCAGATGTAATTCATCCAGCACTTTCAGGCAGATATTGACCTGCCCTCTTCCACCATCCATCATAATAAGATCCGGGAAGCGTGTAAAACTGCCATACTCTGCACCGAGTTCTTTCTCCTGCATTTCTTCCTGCTCCCGCATGCCGTGTGTAAAACGCCTTGTAAGGACTTCATGCATGGAAGCGTAGTCATCCGGCCCGGTGACAGTGCGGAGCTTGAACTTTCTGTAATCGCTGCGCTTTGGTTTTCCTTTTTCATAAACCACCATGGAACCAACCGTCTCGAATCCGTTGATGTTGGAGATATCAAACGCTTCCACACGCTGTAAGCCCGGAAGATCCAGCCATCCTGCGATCTCTTTCATCGCTCCGATAGTTCTTCCCTCCTCACGCTTGATCTTCTCCTTATCCTGCGACAACACAAGTTCCGCATTCTTCTGCGCCAGCTCCACCAGTTTTTCCTTCATTCCTTTTTGCGGAATACGGATATAGACTTTGCCTCCGCGCTTCTCCCCTAACCATTCTGCCAATACTTCATGGTCATCGATCTCCTCCGGCAGCATGATCTCCCTCGGAATAAACGGCGTGCCGGAATAAAACTGTTTTACAAATGTAGTCAATATTTGTTCCTTAGTATCTTCATTTCCGATCTTTACATAAAAGTGATCCCGTCCGATCAGTTTTCCATCCCGGATAAAAAATACCTGTACGACCGCATCTCTGTCATCCGCAGCAAGTGCAATAATGTCTTTGTCCTCGCCGTCGTTATGCGTGATTTTCTGTTTCTGTGCAATCTGCTTCACGCTGTTTAAAAGGTCGCGATATTCGATTGCCTTCTCAAACTGCATCTCCTCGGAAGCAACCATCATTTTTTCCTGTAACGATTTTAAAATTGGTGCATAGTTTCCATTTAAAAATTCAACGGCTGCATCCACACGCTGTCTGTACTCCTCTTTGCTGATATATCCCTGACACGGTGCATTGCACTGATGAATGTGGTAATTCAGACATGGGCGGTCTTTTCCGATATCTTTTGGCAGATTCCGGTTACACGTTCTGAGCTGATATAATTTATTGATCAGTTCGATCGTATCCTTGACTGCTCCTGCACTCGTGTACGGTCCAAAATAGCGTGACCTGTCTTTTTTCTGCTGTCTGGAAAACAGAACCCGCGGAAAATCCTCTCCGACCGTCACTCTGATATAGGGATAGGTCTTATCATCCCGCAGCATGGTATTGTATTTTGGTCTGTGTTCCTTGATCAGGTTACATTCTAAAACAAGTGCCTCCAGTTCAGAATCCGTGATGATATATTCAAAACGCGCAATCTGTTTTACCATCTGCGCTTTTTTGATCCCCTCATCATGGCTTGCCTGAAAATACTGGTGCACCCGTTTTCTAAGGCTGACAGCCTTTCCAATATAAATAATCGCATCCCTGCTGTCATGCATAATATAAACTCCCGGCTGATCCGGGAGTTTTTTTAATTCTTCTGCAATCTCAAACATTATTCACCATCATTGCCTTTACTCTGGCGTTCAGCGTCCATTGCCTGTTCCATAAAGCTCTTCTTTGTGCTCTCTTCCTCCGGTTCCGGAATACCTTTGATCTCACGGAAAATCTTCATAAATTCTTTTCCGGTGATTGTCTCATGCTCATACAGGTATTCAGAAATCTTATCTAATGATTCGCGGTTCTCGATCAGAAGCTGCATTGCGTCATCATAACATTTGTTAATAATGGAAAGAACTTCTCCGTCGATCTGTGCTGCGGTCTCCTCACCGCAGATCAGTCCTGCCCGGTTATCCAGATACTGATTCTCTGTTGTTGCAAGACACATCATGCCAAACTTATCTGACATACCATATTGTGTAACCATTGCTCTTGCGATTGCTGTTGCGTTCTCAATATCGTTTGCAGCGCCGCTTGTTGCAGAGGCAAATACGAGTACTTCTGCCGCACGTCCTGCCATGTAGGTTGTGATCTTGGCAAGCAGTTCATCCTTCGTCTGTAAGAACTTCTCCTCTTCCGGTGTCTGCAAGGTATAACCGAGTGCTCCCATCGTTCTTGGAACGATCGTGATCTTCTGAACCGGCTCAGTGTTCTTCTGAAGTGCTGTCACAATCGCATGACCAACCTCATGATAGGAAACGATCTTGCGCTCTTTGTCACTCATCACGCGGTCTTTTTTCTCTTTACCACCTACTGCAACTAACTCAAAGGCCTCAAATAAATCTGCCTGATTTACATATTTTCTGCCCTTCTTAACCGCATTGATCGCAGCCTCATTGATCATATTGGCAAGATCAGAACCAACAAGACCTGCGGTTGCAAGTGCGAGTGCATCCAGATCTACAGTCTCATCCATAAGGACATCTTTGGAATGAACTTTTAATGTCTCAAGTCTTCCCTTCAGATCCGGCTTATCGACGATAATACGGCGGTCGAAACGTCCCGGACGAAGCAGCGCTTGATCTAAAACTTCCGGTCTGTTGGTCGCAGCCAGGATCAGAAGTCCCTTGGAAGTATCAAAACCATCCATCTCGGCAAGCAGCTGGTTTAAGGTCTGCTCGCGCTCATCATTGCCACCGCCATAGCGGGAATCACGGCTTTTACCGATTGCATCGATCTCATCAATAAAAATAATACACGGTGCCTGTTTCTGTGCCTCTTTGAAAAGATCACGCACACGGGATGCACCGACACCGACAAACATCTCTACGAAATCAGAACCTGCCAGAGAGAAAAATGGCACACCAGCCTCTCCTGCTACTGCTTTTGCGAGTAATGTCTTACCTGTACCCGGAGGTCCTACAAGCAGCGCTCCCTTTGGAAGTTTTGCTCCGATCTCACGGTATTTCTTTGGATTATGAAGGAAATCAACGACTTCCTGTAAGGACTCTTTTGCCTCATCCTGTCCGGCAACATCTTTAAAGGTAACGCCTGTGGTTTTTTCCACATAAACTTTTGCAGTGCTCTTGCCAACACCCATAGCGCCGCCGCCCATACGCTTCATCAAAACACCCATCAGTATCCAGATCAGTACGAGTGGAAGCAGGAAGCTTAAAATATTGTAAATCCATGTGGAAGTGTTGTCCGGGATCACACGGGAGATCGTGATTCCCTTATCCTTCAATAAAGGAAGCAGATCCGGATCATCCAAACGTCCACAATAATAAGTCTGTTCCTGAAGATATGGATTCTTGTTTTCAGAAACCGGTGTGATATTGATCTGGTAAGAATCAAATTCCACCGACTCTACTTTTCCATCTTCTACCATCTGAAGGAAGTCAGAATAACTGATCTCCGAAGTGCTCATGGAAGTATACCGGTTCATGACCATGCTCATAATGAACAATGATACCAGTGATACCAGAATAAACACCATAATCATCTGGCCATTCTTGTTATTCTTATTGTTATTATCCCCATTATTGCCGTTGTTATTATTGTTACCATTGCTGCCATTATTTCCCGGACCGCCGCTGCCATAGCCGCCTCCGCCGTATCCGTTATTGCCGTTATTGTAATTGCTCTGGTTATCCATAAATCTATCCTTTCCACAGCCAGATTCTGGTTTGTCTGGCTGGACTTATCGTATTGAATTATTTTCTTACGACAAAAGTTCTCCTAATCTTTCAACCGTAATGAAACATTAAATTCTTTCTTATTATATTGAAATTGAACTTCAAAAGCAATACATTGTTCGTGAAGTTTTCCTTTCATTTCTAAAGATTTTATAAACTCACTCGGATTAACTGCTAAATTTTTTTTATTTTTTTATAGATTTTAGAAAAACATCGTAGTATACTATTTCAGTTAAAAAAATTGTGTAATGTTTCCGCTGCACCCAGGCAGTGTTTCATTACCATATACAAACTAAGAGGATTTTGTTACTAATCATTATATTTCACATTTTTAGAGGAGGATAACCCTATGCCTGTAAAATACGTTTTTGTCACCGGTGGTGTTGTATCCGGTCTCGGTAAAGGTATCACCGCTGCTTCCCTCGGAAGACTTTTAAAAGCACGTGGATACAAAGTTACCATGCAGAAATTCGACCCTTACATCAACATCGATCCAGGAACCATGAACCCAATCCAGCACGGAGAAGTTTTCGTCACAGATGACGGTGCTGAAACTGACCTTGACCTTGGACATTATGAGCGTTTCATCGATGAGAGCTTAACCAAAAATTCCAATGTCACAACCGGAAAAGTATACTGGTCCGTTCTTCAGAAAGAACGCCGTGGCGATTACGGCGGAGGAACTGTTCAGGTCATTCCTCATATCACAAACGAGATCAAGAGCCGTTTTTACCGCAATTTCACTTCCGATGAGACACATATTGCCATCATTGAAGTCGGTGGAACCGTAGGTGATATCGAAAGCCAGCCTTTCTTAGAAGCGATCCGCCAGTTCCAGCATGAGGTCGGACATGAAAATGCCATTCTTATCCATGTAACGCTGATTCCATACTTAAAGGCTTCCGGCGAACTGAAAACAAAACCAACACAGGCTTCCGTAAAAGAATTACAGGGAATGGGTATCCAGCCTGATATTATCGTATGCCGTTCCGAGCACGAATTAGATCAGAGTTTAAAAGATAAAATCGCTCTGTTCTGTAACGTGCCAAACAGTCATGTGTTGCAGAACCTTGATGTGGAATACTTATATGAGGCACCACTTGCAATGGAAAAAGAGAATCTTGCAAAAGTTGCCTGTGAAGCTTTACATTTAGCTTGCCCAGAACCTGATTTAAAAGACTGGGAAGCAATGGTAGATGCACTCCGTCATCCAAATAAAGAAGTAAAAATTGCATTAGTTGGAAAATATATTGCCCTGCACGATGCATATATCTCTGTTGTGGAAGCATTAAAACACGGCGGAATCGCAGAGCATGCCACTGTCAACATTAAATGGGTAGATTCCGAGGAACTTACTCCTGAAAATATAGACGAATATTTAGGAGATGTTTCCGGTATCTTAGTTCCTGGCGGATTTGGTTCCCGTGGTGTGGAAGGAAAAATTCTCGCAGCACAGTATGCCCGTGAACACAAGGTTCCTTACCTTGGTCTCTGCCTTGGTATGCAGGTTGCCATCATCGAATTTGCAAGACATGTCTGTGGATTCAACGATGCTCACAGTGTTGAGCTTGATCCAAACACAACACATCCGGTCATCGCTTTAATGCCAGACCAGAATGGTGTGGAAGATATCGGTGGAACCTTAAGACTTGGTTCTTATCCATGTATTTTGGACAAGACTTCAAAAGCTTATGAATTATATGGAACTGAAAATATTGAAGAACGCCATCGTCATCGTTACGAAGTAAACAATGACTTCCGCGCGGTTCTCACGGAACACGGCATGAAACTCTGTGGTACTTCTCCTGACGGACGCATTGTTGAGATGGTAGAACTTCCGGATCATCCTTGGTTCATTGCAACACAGGCGCATCCTGAACTGAAGTCCAGACCTAACAGACCACATCCACTGTTCCATGGATTTGTGGAGGCAGCTACAAAATGTAAGCGATAGTAACCGGAGTTTAACTTACCGTGGAGCAGCAGATTTTGTGGTGCTTTTATAGTTTGTGAAGGGGCAGCTATAAGCGTCCTCTCACAAGTCTTGATTTTATAAGTTTATGAAAAGAAAAACGGTACAGACGAAATATGATGTTCCTGTTCGCCAGGCATTCCGATAAGCCTCTGAAGAGTCTTATCTCCATGGCTCACAAAGGAAATCATATTTGTCTGTACCGTTTTT
>OJMO01001966.1_pt1 | contig 11937 bp, 6 predicted proteins | sample 1597241 | NCBI WGS metagenome assembly OJMO01 (sample SAMEA2452129, study PRJEB22498) | human gut metagenome | biome: human feces; feature: human gut; material: feces | place: Australia | collected 2012 | reverse complement strand
GGAATGCCTGGGTTAATCATAATGGAAACTACTACTATATGAATGCCAATGGTTTAATGAAAAAGAATGGATGGGCTGGTGCTTACTATTTAGGTGCTGATGGTGTGATGAAGACAAATACATTTACACCAGATGGATACTATGTTGGTAGTGATGGAGCTTATTATAGAAATCGTTGGATCAAGTATGAAAATAAATACTATTATACAAATAGCGCAGGACTACCAGTTAAGAATGCTTGGGTAGGAGTTTACTATTTAGGTGCTGATGGTGTAATGAAGATAAATACATTTACACCAGATGGATATTATGTAGGAGCTGCTGGTGCTTATTTAAGAAACCAAAAGATTGAAGTAGATGGTAAAGAATACTACTTAAATGCTGCTGGTAAAGTAGCTAAAAGCCAATGGGTTGGAGATTACTTTATTGATGTGAATGGTAATGTTGTCAAAAATCATTGGGCAGGCAACTATTGGTGTGGTGCTGATGGAAGATATGTACGTTCAAGTTGGGTTGATGATGGTAAGTATTATGTTGGATCAAATGGTATTTATGTCACAAACCAATGGATTGGCGATTACTATTTGAATGGCGCTGGTTTAGTCACTAAAAATGCTTGGGTAGGCAATTACTGGTGTGGAAGTGATGGTAAGTATGTTAAATCATCATGGGTAGACAATAACCGGTATTATGTTGGAGCTAATGGTGTTTATGTTCCAGGAAGATGGGTGGCATATGGAAGTCGTTGGTGTTATTATGCTGGAAGTGTATATGCGAAAGATATTACATTAAACATTAATGGTAAGGCGTATACATTTGATAGTAATGGTTATATGAAATAACAATAGAATTGGAGTTGGATTTATTGTCTAACTCCTTTTTTGAGTTTATTGGTTAGAATGCTTAAAAATTTTATTTGTCAAGCAGTTTGATTTTTACTATAATTAGTGAGTTCAAGAAAGGGTTATACAAATGAAATATGGAATGAAATTGTTTTTTATTTTTTGTTTAAGTGGTATGTTAAGTGTTTCTTTATTGCCGATAAATATCTATGCACAAGAAGAAATACAAACGGAAAATGAGAATGGGGATGAAGAAAGTTCAGAATCAAAATCAGAACTTCCAAAATCATCGAATACAGCTCCTGTTTATCATTTTTCATTAGATAAATTTTTAACGGAAGATGAAATTGAGACTGCAGAATTAAAATCAGAAAATCCAAATATTCGATCTCGTGTTACTTTTGCGGATATTATGTATGAAGCTACAAAATATGAAGGATTACCATATGTATGGGGTGGTCGTTATCCTTCACAAGGTGGATTTGATTGTGCTGGATTGTGTATGTATGTTTATAATAAAATTTGTGGTACTAGTTTTGATTTAATCAATACAAATGCAGCTATGTTATATACAAATCATTGTACGCCGGTAAGTGAAAGTGATGCACAGCCTGGAGATTTAGTGTTTTTTAAAGGTACTTATGAAGCTATTGACTATATTTCGCATGTAGGAATTTATTGTGGAAATGGTATTATGTTTAATGCCGGAGATCCGATTGGATATGGTTATGTTCATGATGTAAAGAATATGTATGGTGGTAAGGCTGAAGTTTTATTTGGTCGTGTAAACAATGTTGATGTTGTTGTTAGCTGCCAAAGTGGGTTTAATAATATAAATGGTAACTGGTATTATTATGATGAAAATGGTAATCCATTATATGGTTGGAATACAATAAATGATAACTTGTATTATTTTAACAAATGGGGTCGTATGTCTATTGGTTGGACATTTATTTCAGAAAATTGGTATTATTTTGATGCGAATGGTGCTATGCAGAAGGGGTGGATTTTAGATAATACGTATTATTTAAATGAAGATGGAATTATGCTTAGTGGATGGCAAACCATTGATGATGCGCAATACTACTTCAATGGCCCAGGTGAAAAAATGACTAGTTGTTGGATTGATAATAAATATGTTTTAGAGGATGGAAAGTTAGCTAGAAATCAATGGATTGGTGATTACTATGTGGATGAAAATGGTCTTTGGGTACCTTCTTTACATGCTTATGAATGGAAAACGGTTGATGGCAAGAAAAAGTATTACTCAAATAAGACTCATTCTTTTATGACAAATCAAGTGATTCAAATTGATGGCTTATACTATTATTTTGATTCAGAAGGAAGTGTAGCTACAGGATTTACTACAATTGATCAAAATACATATTATTTTGATTCGAATGGAAAAATGGTTACGGGATGGATTCAAATTGATGGAACATACTATTTCTTTAATGCATCTGGTATTATGAAAACATCAAGTTGGATTGGTGATTACTATTTAAATGATGAAGGTAAAATGTTAGTGAATGCCTTTACACCAGATGGATATTATGTGAATGGAAATGGCGTTTATTTAAGAAATCAATGGTTTATTAATAATGGTAACTATTATTTTGTGAATGCATATGGAAAAGTGCTTAAAAATGTATGGGTAGGTGCTTACTATTTAGGTAGTGATGGTGTTATGTATACAAATGCATTTACTCCAGATGGATATTATGTAGGCAGTGATGGTGCTTATATCACAAATCGTTGGTTTAAAGATCATGGTAAAGATTATTATGCGAATGGCTATGGAAAGATTGTTAAAGGTGCATGGGTTGGATCTTATTATCTTGGTGATGATGGTGTAATGCTTACAAATGCCTTTACTCCAGATGGATATTATGTAGGTGCTGATGGTGTTTATGTCAGAAACCAAAAGGTTACTGTAGAAAATAGAGTTTATTACTTGAATGCATATGGTAACGTAGCTAGGAATCAATGGTCAGGTGATTACTATCTAGATGGAAATGGAAATCCATATGTAAATAGATGGGCTGGAAGCTACTGGTGTGGTAGTGATGGTAAATATGTTAAAAATACCTTTACACCGGATGGATATTATTGTGGATCAAATGGTGAGTATGTTAGAAATGCATGGATCAAAGTAGACGAAAAAGACTATTATATGAATGCTTATGGTCATATGACTAAAAATACATGGGTAGGTGCTTACTATTTAGGATCTGATGGAGTCATGTATACAAATACCTTTACTCCAGATGGATATTATGTAGGTAGTGATGGAGCTTATCTAACAAACCAATGGATTGGTGATTATTATCTAAATGGTTCAGGTATTAAAGTTACAAATGCATGGGTAGGTAATTACTGGTGTGGAAGTGATGGCAAATATGTTAAATCATCTTGGGTTGATCATGATCGTTATTATGTCGATTCAAATGGTATCTATGTAGCCGGAGCTTTAAAATAAATACATTTTAAAAAGAATATTCATTTCGAATGTTCTTTTTTTGTGTTAAAATTTACTTGTTTTTTACATTAGGGTGATATCAATGAAAAAAAGAAGAATGATTTCAGTTTTAACAGTAATATTAGTTTTTATAGGTTTATTATTATTTCAAGTAGCTAAGTGGGTACCAGAAGCGTTTGGTGATATTCCGTTTGAACAAGTATTATTTCACATAATGGTACCGATGGATGGTGCAGATTCTGCCGTATTAGATTCTTTTGTATCTGAATGTTTACCAATGCCTATTATCGTTTCATGTATTTTGTTACTACTATTAATGATTAGTGATTGGAAAACAAGTGTAGATATTAAGAATGGTGAGCTTCAACATAAAACAAATTGTATATTAATTGTTATTTCATCTATTTGTTGTTTAATTGTATATGTTTTTGGAATTACAGATTGTATATATGCCGTTGGAATTGATGAGTATTGGTATAATGTCATGCATCCATCGAATATTTATGAAAAGTATTATGTGGATCCTTCAACTGTAAACTATACGTTTCCTGAAACAAAACGTAATTTAGTCTATATTTTTATGGAATCTATGGAAACAACGTATGAAGATACGGCGCATGGTGGTTATTTTGAAGAATCTTTGATTCCAGAATTAACCGAACTATCGGAAAACAATTTAACATTTACAAATGGTGATTATAGTAACAATGGTTTTTATGCACCAGCTATGTCTGGATGGACTGCGGCTGCTATGGTTGGGCAAACTAGTGGTGTTCCTTTAAATACGCCTGCTGGTGCTAATGCCTATTTATCGGATAAGTCCTTTTTACCAGGTGCCTATACTTTAGGTGATTTGTTAGAGGATAATGGCTATCAAAATGAATTATTGATTGGTTCTGAAGCTAAATTTGGTGGTAGAGAGTATTATTTCAATCTTCATGGAAATTATAAGATTGTCGATTATGATTCAGCTGTTGAAAATGGTTGGATCGATAAGGATTATTATGTTTGGTGGGGCTATGAAGATTTGAAATTGTTTGAATTTGCGAAAATTGAATTAACAAATTTAGCCGCAAGTGGACAACCATTTAATTTTAATATGTTGACAGCCGATACGCATTTTGTGGGTGGTTATTTATGCTCAGAATGCGAGGACTTGTATGGAGATCAATATTCAAATGTTATTCGTTGTTCAAGTAAACATGTAACTGAATTAGTACAATGGATTCAACAACAAGATTGGTATGCCAATACTACCATTGTACTTGCAGGAGATCATAAGAGTATGGATAATGATTGGTTTAAGGATATAGAAGATAGTGGTTATAATCGTAAGGTGTATTATACGATTGTAAATCCGGCTATTAGTCCTGCAACACAAAATTCGCGTACTGTTTCAACTTATGATTTGTATCCTACAACTGTAGCTAGTTTAGGAATAACTTATGATTCTCCACGATTAGGTTTGGGTACAAATTTATTTACAGATACGCCTACAGTCGTTGAAGAGATTGGATATAAAAAATTGAATAAGCAAACAATGATGCATTCAAATTATTATGATAAGTATATATTGTATGGAAAGAGTAAAGAGTAAATGAATCGAAAAAAAGTTCTTGTATTGATTAATCCAAATTCGGGTAAGAAAAATTCAAAAGAATCTGTATTAGATGCCTTAAATGTATTTTCTGCCAATAATTACCAAATGGAAATTTATTTGTCACAAAAACCAATGGATGTAACTCGTTATATTGAAGAAAATGGCGAAAGATTTGATGTGGTAGCCGTATTTGGTGGAGATGGTACTTTAAATGAGGCTACAAATGGATTGATGAAATTAAAACATAAACCTGTAATTTCCTATTTTCCAACGGGTACAATGAATGATTTTGGTACGAACTTTGGCCTTACAAACGATATGAAACAATGCGCAAACATTGCATGTGTTGGGCATATTGAATCTTTTGATGTGGGTAAGATCAATTCGCGTTATTTTAATTATGTAGCCGGATTTGGAGCTTTTTGTAACGTAAGTTATGAAACGAAACAAGAACTAAAGAAACAAATTGGCAACCTTGCCTATATTATTAAGGCACTACATGAAATCCCAAATTTACATCCCTATCATGTTAAGATGAATTTGGATGGTAAAGTTTTTGAGAAGGATTTAATGTTTGGCTTAATTATTAATGGCAATCGTGTTGCAGGTTTTGAAATGGTAGAACAAGCGGACAATACATTTAAAGATGGTTTGTTTGACATTATTTTAGTGGAACATACGCCTAATCCTTTAGAATTATATAATTATCCTTTGGGTGTTTTACATCCTGAATTAAATATGAAATATGTAGAGAGATATCAAGCTAAATCCATCTTCATTGAATCCCAAGAAAAACTAGCTTGGACATTAGATGGTGAAGAAGGAGAAGAGACTTTAGTAGCTAGTATTGAAAACATTTCACAAGCACTACAAATTTATGCGAGTAAATAAGAAAACCCAAAAATCATTGAGTTAGAGATTTTCTAACTCTTTTATTTTTTTACCAAAAGTTAATTTGTAATTTTATCGAAGTGCTATAATTAGGTTATATATATAGTTTTGGAGGGTACCATGAAGAGTAAATCAAAATTATTAACGGGATTTGCGGCTGCCAGTATGGTTATAACTCAAGCTGGTCAGTTGAATGTTTTCGCAAAAGGTGCAGCAATGGATTCTACAGAAAATCATTTAGTTTTGGAGAATACGAATGCAAAGAAAACAAAAAAAGAATTATTAGAAGAACAGCTTTTGGATGCTTCTAAAAAAGCAGAAGAAGCTAAAAAGGTTGAGAGTGATGCAAGATCGAAGTATGAAAATTATAAAACTTCGACGTATGATGTTTTAAATGCGTATCAATTAGCTAAAAAGAATGATTATGATATAGTTTCACTTGAAACTCAAAATGAAATTTTAAAGGCTTTAGAACAACAAATTTCAAATTTAGAGGAAAATCAGAAAGAATTAACTTTGGCAAATGATAAGAAAAAGGAGTTGTCATCTAAATTAGATGATGCTAGTAAGAAATTGCTTGAAGCACAATCTTCATTGGATAAGGCACAAAAAGAGTATGATGCTTTATTGAATGGTAGTAGTGAAGAAGCTTTGTCAAAGGATGTGGAAGCTAAAAAGTTAGCTTTAGAAAAAGCTCAAAAAGATTTGACTGACGCACAAAAGACAGTGGATGATTTAAGTGCACAAAAGGCTCGTGTTGAAGCAAGTATTGCGGATGCTACAAAGAGTTATGAGGATGCCAAAGCAGCTTATGAAAAAGCACAGAGTGTAACTTTACAAGCTCAAAAGGATTTAGATAGTGCAACTTCAAATTATAATGAAAAGAAGGCTATTTATGATAGTGCAAGTGATCCAACTTTAAAAGCTCAATATGAAGCAGATGTTAAAACTGCTGAAAATGTATTGACTACAGCTCAAAATAATTTAAAGAGTGCTACTGATGAGCAAAGTGCTAAAGAAAATGCAGTAAATAAGGCTCAAACCAATTTAAATCAAGTGAATACAAATATTCAATTTTTACAAACACAAATTGATTCTAAACAAAAAGAATTGGATGGCTTAGATAAAAATATTAGTGTTGCTCAACAAGAATTGGAGAGTGCAAAAAACGAACTTGAATCTGCAAAACAAGATAAAACAAATAAGGATACAGCTTTGGAAAATGCAAAACAGGTTTTAGAGAGCGCTAAAAAAGAAGTTGTTTCTCAACAAACAAAGGTTGATGAAGCTCAAGATGCAGTGACAAATCAACAAAAACTTGTAGATCAATTAAGAACAGATAAAGAGCAGGCACAGGCTAAGATTGCCCAAGGTTCTAAAGGATTCTTTGAAGCTTATGGATACACAGATGCTTTAAAAATCTTAGAAGAACAGAGTACTTTAAATGGTGGATATACAAATATTGGTGCCGAAAATGATGCGACAAGTTTAGAAAACTTTAAGCGTGCATTAAGTATGGTTCGTTATGGAAATACATTAAGAACAACGGATACAAATGCACCGGGATTAAGTGATTTAACGGTCAATCCAACATTATTTGCGATTTCGCAGGTACAACTTAATGCGACAGTCAATGGGAAAATATTTGGGCATTCCAAACTTTATCGTGTTGGAGAAAACATAGCGGCTGCTACTTATAAAAATAATGATGAATTGTTATTTAATGGTTGGTATACAGAAGAAAAACAAGTATATGATTATATTACTGCCAAAGGTTGGACAGAAGATGATTTGTACAATGATGTCGCTAAATATAAAGAAGTTCAACAGGCTTTAAATCAAAAATATCCTCAGGTAGGCCATTACACTAATATTATTAATAAGGATTATACAACTACAGGTACAGCTTATATTTATTCAAAAGATCCAGCACCAGATGGATGGGAATGCAATGCAGGACAAGTGTTTGATTTTGTTCAACACTCTTCTTACATAACGACTGCAAATACAATGACGATCGATGAATTTGAAGCTAAGTTTAATGAGTACTATAACAAGCTTATGAATGCAGATAGTATTTTGAGTGAGAATCAAATAAAATTAGATCGCTTAAAATCAGAATTAGAAAATCAAAAAGCTTTATTCGCAACAAAACAAGCAACTCAATCAAGTGCAGAAACAAATGTACAAAACGCAACTGAACAGGTAACTTCAGCACAAAATGCAGTTACGGCTGCTCAATCTAAGGTAAATACAAAACAAGCTAGTCTTGATCAATTGATGAGTGATAGTGCTGCATCAAGTTTATTGAGTGAGATCAATTCTTTAAAGGCTTCTAAAAAAAATGCGGAAACAAATGATTTGGTAAATGCTCAAAAGACTTTAGCGGATGCTCAAAAAGAGAAAATGATTGCTGATCAAAATGTTGCAGATAAAACGGCATTGGTGAATGATGCTAAGGCTAATTTAGATTCAAAGAAAAAGGTTTTGGCCGAATCAAATAAGGGTGTAGAGTTGGCTCAGTCAAATCTTGAGGTTGCCAAGAAGAATTTGGATGAAAAGACAAATGTTTTAAAAGTAGCTAAATCGGATGAGTCTAGTAAAAAAGGTTTATATGATTCTAGTAAGAGTAGTTTAGATCGTTTAAATGTGAAACTTTCTGAATTAAATAAGGATTTAGAAACAGATAAAAATAGTGTTTCTACAAAAGAAAATGCTTTATTAAATACAAAGAAGGCTTATAATAGTGCGATTCAAAAACAGAGTTCGGTTAATACATTAAAACAAGATATTTTTAGTAAAAAATCTGTAATAGATAGTTATCAAAAGGATATTCAATCATTTAAGGAAGCTGTTTCTAAATTAGATGTATCTATCAAACAATTAGAGAATGAAGAGGCTTCAATGAAGGCTAGAATAGCTGATATTCAAAAAGTAATGGATGCATATGATAAGCTATGTGCAAATCCAAATGGAGTTTTGGATGTAGTAAGTAGTGATGATGAAATCATTAATGGTTTGTATGCCAAATTGAATTCTATGAAGGAAGCTTATAATGCATATTTAAAAGCAGTTGATGAATTTAATAAAGCAGATGCTATCAATAATCAAAATAAAAAAGAATTAGATATTGCAACAGAGAATTATGATAAGGCTAAGGCTGAATTGAAAAAGGCTCAGGATGAACTAGATGTTTATTTAAAAGTAACGAGTACTCCTGGATGGCATAAAGTAGACAATGATTGGTACTTTGTTGATTCAAATGGTAATTTAGTTACTAATAAATGGCAAGGAAACTATTACTTAGAAAGTGATGGTAAGATGGCCACAAATAAATGGATTGATAATTTCTATGTTGGAAGTGATGGTCAAAGGATTGAAAATAAATGGATTCAATCTGGAAATCAATGGTGGTATAGACATGGTGATGGATCATATACATCGAATGATTTTGAAGATATTGGAAATCAAACTTATTATTTTGATGCAAGTGGCTATATGGTAACGGGTTGGAAACAGATTAAATCGAATTGGTATTACTTTAATGCTTCTGGTGCCATGGTAAAATCAGCTTGGCAAGGTAATTACTATTTAGAAGCGGATGGTAAGATGGCTACAAATAAATGGATTGGCAATTACTATGTTGGAAGTGATGGGGTTTGTAAATAGTGAATATTGGAGTTAAATTTGATTTAACTCCTTTTTCTATTGTGGTGTTAAGAAATTCTAATTGTTTTATTATGGGTATCGTATTAAAATAGAGCTTGCGTATTATTGAAAAAAATTGTATGTGGGGAGATTTTAAATGGTTTTTAGTTCGGCAATATTTTTATTAATGTTTTTGCCAGTGACATTTATTGTGAATTTCTTTTTGAATAATAAATTCTCAAATGTTTGGTTGTTGCTGGCAAGTTTGTTTTTTTATGCATGGGGAGAACCTGTTTTTGTTCTTTTGATGATTCTTTCCATTATTTTGAATTGGTTGGTGGGGATTTTAATAGCAAAGACAAAAGGTAAAAAGAGAAATATTATATTAACGGTTGGTATTATTTGTAATTTATCTTTATTAGGTTACTACAAATATGCTGGCTTTGCGGTAAGTATTTTAAATCGGGTGGCACATCATGAAGTACTACCAATTCCACAGATTGCATTGCCAATTGGTATTTCATTTTTTACATTTCAGGCAATATCTTATATTGTAGATGTTTATAGAAAGGATACGGAGTGTTCTTTTAATTTAATCAATGTAGCTTTATACATTTCGTTTTTTCCACAATTGATTGCAGGACCTATTGTTAAGTATCGCGATATAAATAAACAAATCATGAGTCGTAAAGTAAATTGGCTTAAGGTTTCTGCTGGTTTTAAACGCTTTATTTATGGTTTATCAAAAAAGGCTTTGATTTCAAATGTATTAGGTTTATGTGCCGATACAATTTATTCGTATGATATTTCCTTATTAGATTGGAAAATGGCTTGGATTGGGGCTTTGGCATATACGTTCCAAATTTATTATGATTTTTCTGGATATTCGGATATGGCAATTGGTTTAGGAAAAATGTTTGGTTTTGATATTTTGGAAAACTTCAATTATCCATATTTATCAAAATCAATTTCTGAATTCTGGAGAAGATGGCATATTTCACTTGGATCTTGGTTTCGTGAATATTTATATATTCCATTGGGCGGAAATCGTAAAGGTGAAGTAAGAACATATATCAATTTATTTATTGTGTTTTTGTTGACGGGTTTATGGCATGGTGCTAATTTCACATTTGTGTTATGGGGCCTATATCATGGCTTCTTTTCAATTGTTGAGCGTCTTGGTTTGGGTAAGTGGCTTAAGAAACATAATGTACTCGCAACAATTTATTGTTTTTTAGTTGTGAACTTTGAATGGGTTATGTTCCGATCTACATGTATTAGGGATTGTTTGCGATTTATTTTAAGAATGATCTTGCCGTTCAAATATCCAAATAAGGGAATAATATTACAAGAATATTTTAACTCAAAGGTATTATTCATTGGAATTATAGCTATATTAGGTGCAGGAATAGTAAAGAAATATACGCCAAGAAAAATAGCTGATAAATGGAAAGATTCTATTCCCGAAGCATTGTACTGTATATTTTTATTGGTTCTATGTTTAGCTTCAATTGCGAGCAATACATATAATCCATTTATTTATTTTCAATTTTAAAAGGGGGGTATTTGAATGAAAAAGCATAAAGTAGCACAAAAATTAGTTCTATTATCCTTTGTTGTTGTGATTTGTTTATCATGGGCTTTTGGTTTTATTTTTCGCCCATTCTTAGATACGGCAAATCATGAAAATCGAAAGATGGCTGAAATACCCACATTTAAATTACGTGAATATGAAAAGTATCCTGAGAAATTCACAAATTGGCTAAATGATAATATGCCTTTTAGAAATGCGCTTATTTCATTGAATTCGTATATTGATTATTCTTTGTTTAGGCAATCTACAAATCCTACAGTTAAGATTGGAAAGGGTAATTGGTTATTTTATTCAAATGTAGGTGATTCAATTGGTACTGTGCAAGGTAAAAATTTATTATCTGAAGAACAATTGAAGCAAATTGCCGATAATTGTATGAAACAAAGAGATTTTATTGAGAGTCAAGGCAAGGAATTTGTGATTTTTATTGGGCCAAATAAAGAGGGTATTTACAGTGAATATTTGCCTGATTATTATGGAAAACCAGCTAAATTCTTTAAAACAAAACAGATTGTTGATTATCTAAAGGAGAATACGGATTTAAGAGTAGTTTTTCCTTATGATGACTTAAAAGAAGCTAAAAAACAAATAAAAGAAAATTTGTACTATAAAACCGATACGCATTGGAATTATCTTGGTGGTTATATTGGTGCGAGCGCTTTATTAAATGAGTTAGGTATTGATATGCCTGCCATTACGGATTTAACAATTTCAAAGGATGGAAATTATGCGGGAGATTTGGCTGCCATGTTGAATTTGAGCAATCAATTATTATCAAATGATTTTGAATATTCTTTGAGTGGATATGATAAGCATAATATTAAAGAAAAAGACACATTTAATAAAACAGGATATAGACATCATTAATGTCAAATAGACTTGT
>OJMO01001949.1_pt1 | contig 11986 bp, 9 predicted proteins | sample 1597241 | NCBI WGS metagenome assembly OJMO01 (sample SAMEA2452129, study PRJEB22498) | human gut metagenome | biome: human feces; feature: human gut; material: feces | place: Australia | collected 2012 | reverse complement strand
AACCGAACACGAATATCTCGTTCGGCTTGAGGGCGGTGATTAGTGATGGTGTGATTCTTCTGTTCATGATATCTGTATTTTGTTCTGATTCCTGTTGCCAGTTGGCGAAGCGTGGGAGTGAAGCTGCTGACATCGGACTTGCCTTGCTGAAGCATGCGTCTGCCGAACTGTCTTCCATGCAGGGTTCCATGACCGGAGCCATGGTGAGACCTTCGCCGTAATTCTCGATTACGTAGGGAGTCACCACTTCCTCCATCATCTTCTTGTATCTCATGTTCACTGCAGCCGGAGTGATGCCGAGCTGTGCCGCCACGTCCTTCTGTTTGAATCCGGCATAAAACACCATGTGGGCTATCTCCTGCATCATGCGGTCGTGGTAGTGTGATGCCACAGCCTCTGCCACTTGCAGCAGCATGCCCTCCTCCTTGTCGGTGGACCGCACATATTCCAACACCACATCGGAAGCCTCTTCAGAGAGATGCTCATACTCCTTGTTGTAAGCCTTCAGTGCATCGAGCACCACGAAATGGAAACCCCTCACCATCCATGTAGACAGCTTGGCCGCTTTCGGTTTCTTGAGCAGAGGTTCGAAATGGTGGGTGAGCAACTGTATGTAGTAGTCGTGGGCGAGTGAATAGAAGTCAAGTCCCGCCTTGCCGTGTAGCTGGTATTTCCTGTCGTATATGCTGTATGCACGCCGGCAGTAGCCATAGAAGTACTCTTTGGTCATATCGCCGTTGAAGGATATGAAGCCGTTTAGTATTATGTCGTCTGGAAGATGAGCCATAAGCTGAATGTTGTTATTGTATGCCGATTTTATTCTCCAGGGCAAAGATAATGCAAACCGAAGACAATACAAAACAAGCTTGCTTGTTTTTATTGTTGAGGTGCCGCTTATCTTATTCAAAGATAATGCAAACCTAAGACAATACAAAGCAAGCCTGCTTGTTTTTATTGTTGAGGTGCCGCTTATCTTATTGAAAGATTCCATTGTTCTTCTGAAAAAACTTATTATTTTCCGTTTCTTGCTTAATTTTTTTCTGAAATGGTCTTATAAATAGAAAAGAAGTAAACAATTAAACATTACCATTATGAAAAAGATTTTCAATACAAAGAAAGAAACTACTATCGTAGAGAACACGACTACAACTATCGGTGGCGCAGACGAGAAGGGTATGAAAGACATCGCTCCCAAGAAGGTGGGAATGCTCGATATGGTGATTGCCTTCGACACCACCGGTTCGATGGCGGCATATATCGACGACGTGCGCCGTCAGGTGGCCGACCTTATTCCACGACTCTTCAAGGATAATGACGACCTGCGTCTCGGCATTGTGGCTTTCGGCGACTATTGCGACATGAACGGCAAGAATGATTTCGGTGACGCCTATCAGTGTCTGCCGCTTACGCGGAATGAGAACAGCATCATAAAGTTTATAAAGAATACCAAGGATACCTGCGGAGGCGACGGCGACGAGTTCTACGAGCTGGTGATAAAGAAGATAGTGGAGGAGACTTCGTGGCGCCATGGTTCCACACGCAGCATCCTGCTCATCTCCGACGCCGAACCCCACGAACTGGGCTACACCTATAAGAATTATGTGGTGCGCAACCAGATTGACTGGCGCCATGAGGCAAAGAAGGCGTCGAAGCGCCGCATCAAGATCGACACCGTATCTATCAATCCGTTGCCGTGGTATAAGGAACTGTCGGCGATGACGAACGGCGTCAACGTTCCCTTCTCGTCGAGCAACTATACGGCAGACCTCATCGTTGCCGGCACCATGGCGCGTGGTTCCAGCAAGCAGCGCAAGATGTTTGACAGCCTGGCAATGAAGGCAAGTGTGTGCTGTCCAGACATGGCATCGGTATACGAATGCTACCGTGAGGAAAGAGAAGACGAATAGTCGTTTGGAAAGTTGCTTCAATCTGTCATCAGTTTAACACCGCATTTACGGTCTGATGGCTTTTTGTGAAAATATTAGTTCAGCGGTTTCAGAATCATGACATTACATTACATGTTCTGAAGCCGCTTGCTCTTTTTTTTGGTTCTTCCGTTAAATGCGTAGACGCTTGTCGTGTAGAGCGTATAGCTTTAACGTGAAGAATTCATCATTTCTGAATCCATACATTTGTCTTTTCAGCACTTTAATCTTGTTGTTTATACCTTCAGTAGGGCCATTTGATATGGGGTATTCATACCATGCAAGTATATATGGCTTGTAGGCCCGCAAGGTAGCAGCCATTTTGACCAATGGCTGTATTTTTGAATCCATGGCCTGCCGCACCCATTCGTTTAGCACCAATTCTGCATCATCCTTGTTGGTTTGGTTCCATATTTCCCTCAAGTCTTCTTTCAGGTAATATGCAATCATCAACGGTTCATTCAAGTTCAGCACATTGTCAAGTCTTGTCTTGTATTTTGCGTCAAAGATGTCGTTGCCGTTTCTCAGCAATATCCAGCGCGTGCCCTTGATTACCTTACGCTTGTTAACGTCTTTCTCAGCATGCCACAACTGGCGGCGCAACTGGTCTATCCTTTCATTCATGAGCTTTACCACATGAAAATGATCCACGACAAGAGAGGCATTGGGGAGATTTGCCGTTACCGCCCCCGTATAAGCAGACGACAAGTCTGTGCATACGGCTTTTATGTCATTCTTTCTGTCTCCGAGCTTGTTCCAGAATTCCTCAAGCGAAGCCTTGCCGTTACCGTCACCTACAAAGACAATCCGCCCGGTTTCCAAGTCTACGACTATCGTCTTGTAAACTTGTCCCTTGTGGGTAGCGAACTCGTCTATGGATATGTATCTGAGGTTTGAAAGGTCCGGGCTGCCATACTCCTTTTGCAGGAACTCCATCTGTATGTTCCGCACCATGTCCCAAGATACATCCAGGAACCATGCAATGTCCTGTATAGTTGCAAAGCGCGACAAGTCTATAACCATATTGGCGAAAGCGGTCGTATGCCTGCGCTTGCCTTTTGCGAAATCGACATCCTCGTTCTTTATGCAGACACAATCAGAACATTTGACACGTTGGATCTTCATCTCGACGAAAGTCTTTGAACAACCTATCGGCACGCTCACAAAGCGTCTGGCCGTGAAACCATTACGGACTACATTATGGCTTCCACACTCCGGACAGCAAAGATTGTCTGATGGAGTTTGGATATTCAAAACTATTTTATTACTTTCGCAACGCATATCCAAACATTCTTGCAAGGATATGCCAAAAGCTTTATGCATTATGCTGGCATTCATTTATCATTGAGTTTGGTCACTACAAAGATAGATGATGCCAGCTTTATTTTTATCATAATATAAATATTTTTTTTCTATCTATGCATTTAACGGAAGAACCAAAATTCATAGGCAAATTGGTAGCAAGTGTCTTGACCATGCTGCGCGAGTGGCAAGAGCAGAAAGGGCATCCACAACCGCAGGAACAGATTCACAGGCATAGCTTTGATATCAAATCATCGAAAGTCTTTACTACAGTAGTGGCAGTGTCTTTCCTTTGTCTTGTTTCTTTGGTCGGTAACTACTTCCTATGGCAAAGCAAACAACAATACAAGGATGATGCCTTGAAATTCCGTATTATCAGAGTGTGGAGAGGTTGCAGCCCAAAGGAAATCCTATGGCTCAATGATGTGTTTGACATTCATCGAAATGAAAAGACCATTAAGCTCATTAAGGAAAAAGCAGACGGCTACGACTTACAACTAAAATCAAAGGCCGATAGCCTGATGCAGAATAAATAAAATGAAATCTGTCAAGATAGAGTGGATGCACTTCACTCTATCTTAATTTAAATGACGCAGGATGTTTCAAAAAGTCTTTGAAAAATTTGTTTGTTTCAAATAGAAATATTACATTTGCCAAATAAAGACAAATTAATTGATGACAAATATGCTGTTTGCTGATAAATTAAAAGAACTAAGAGAGGGGAAACAATTACTTCAAAGGCAATTGGCTTCTGCATTGGAGATAGATACCCCTATGTATAGCCGTATTGAAAGAGGAGAAAGAAAAGCCAAACGGGAACAAGTCATTTTATTGGCAAAGTTACTTGGCGCAAACGAAAAGGAACTTTTGCAATTATGGCTTGCAGATAAAGTTTATGACGTTTTAGCAGAAGAAGATTGTGCTGAAGGAGTAATAAATATGGTTGCAGAAAATATACGCGAATATGGAAAATAATATTCAAGATTTTATTAACAAGGTTATTGAAGATGACTGTCTGAGTGTTATGCCTAATATTCCAGACAAATCTGTTGATATGATTTTGTGTGATTTACCTTACGGCACAACACAAAACAAGTGGGATTCTGTCATTGATTTAGATAAGCTCTGGCAGCAGTATATGCGTATAATAAAAGATAATGGTGCTATAGTCCTAACAGCACAAGGTCTTTTCACTGCAAAATTGATTTTAAGTAATGAGAATTGGTTCAAATATAAAATAGTTTGGATAAAATCAAAATCAACAAATTTCTTAAATGCCAAGAAGCAGCCTTTGCGAAAGCACGAGGATATTTGTGTGTTTTATAAACAACAACCCACATATAATCCTCAAATGACAAAGGGAGAAAGTTATGATAAGGGCATCCGTAAGAATCAATATACAGGGAGTTATGGAGATTTCAAACCGAGACATGTTCAAAGTAATGGTATGCGCTATCCAAATGATGTTCTATTTATGGACGATAATGAATTGCCAATAGAAGACTTTTTGTATGTGAAAACAGCAGAGTCAGAAGGACCCGTATATCATCCAACTCAAAAGCCTATTGAGCTTGGGCGATACTTAATAAGAACATTCTCTAACCCTGGCGATATTATTCTTGATAATGCTTGTGGTAGTGGTAGCTTCTTAGTTGCTGCTGCTATGGAGCATAGAAAGTATATAGGAATCGAGAAAAATCAGAATGTAATGCTACATAAGGTCAAAGCAATAGATTATATACAAGTATGTGCAGAACGCCTTGCAGAGGTTACCGCTAAGCAGCACAATGATAAGATGGAACCTGTCATACAAGGTTTTTTTGACAACAAAGTATATACCTCAACTGCTAAGTAATATTATGGCAAAACTTGATATAAAGCGAAACGAACGAGATTGGGCTGGTCAACTTATTAGTTGGATAAAATCAGCCATTGACAAAAAGACTACTGTTTTTCAAGATGCGACCAATGATACCGGCGTAAAGATGAAATCAGGAAGAACTAAATTTCCTGATATTCTTCTTTTCGTTGATAAAACTTCTGGTGTAATATTCAACGGATGGGAATTGAAGTTTCCAGATACTGCCGTTGATGATACTGTTATGTTAGAGAATGCGCTGGAAAAGGCGCATAAACTACACTCTGATTCCTTTGTTACATGGAATGGTGCAGAAGCTATTATTTGGCATATAGACGATGAAGAATATACACTTGATAGCCTGTCAAAGTTGAAAGTCTATCCAAAGGTATCAACTATCAATAGTCGTGAGGATTTAGCAGATCCTGTAAAGTTTGCACAGCACGAACCATTATTGAAGGAACGTACAGAGGAAATCCTGCATGATTTAGATTCTTTGTATCGTAATGGAGCTTTGAAACCTGCGCTTGATATTTCTAAAAATATCATTTCTGCTGTACGGGAAGCATCTACTATCATTATTCCACAATTCCAAGAGGCGATAATTTCGGAGAAGGGTAGTAAGCGTTCGTTTAGAGAGGAATTTAATAAATGGAAAATTTATGAAAGTTCCACTTTGAAGATATTAGAATCATCTTCGAGGAAGAAGGCGAATGTCATACCAGAACAGGTGTTAGCAAAGTTTACTTTCTACAACTTGATAGGTAAGATTATTTTCTATCTGACTCTTTGCGAGAATTTAAGTGGAGAATTGGAACCGATTACTCTTGATGATAGTAAGTCGGCTAAAGATTTATTGAATGGCTATTTTGATGAAGCAAAGAAAATAGATTATCAAGCTATCTTTAGACCTTATTTCACAGATAGTATTAAATATTCTGATTTGACAGATAAGGCAATTTATGCTCTATTGGAGGTGTTGGCCGCTTTTGATTTCAAAGTGTTACCAACAGAAGTTATTGGGCATATATTGGAAAAACTTGTGCCTGATGATGAAAAGCAGAAGTTTGGACAATATTTTACTAATGAAGTATTGGCAAACCTTGTTGCTTTCCCTGTTGTTAAAACTAATAAGGACGTATTGTTCGACCCAACTTGCGGAACTGGGACTTTTCTAAGCTCATTTTATGATATTTTACGAGCTTTAGGTACAAAGGAACATGGGGAGCTACTAAAGCAGATATGGGGTAATGATGTATCTCATTTCCCTGCAATTTTATCTGTTATCAACTTATATAAGCAAGATGTAGTGGCTACAGACAACTTTCCGCGTGTTATGCGTAATGACTTTTTTAATTTGGAAGTTGGAGAAAAGGTCGTCTTTCCAGATTCGCACGACCATAATAAACATATTGATGTCCCTATACCAACTTTTGATGGTATAGCAAGCAATTTCCCGTTTATACAACAGGAGGATATTCCCAATGATAAGCTGTCAGCTTTCTTTAGAGAGCAATTTCAGAGTGAGCAACAGGCATTTTTGAAAGATGATACTTTCAAAATCAATGAACGTTCAGATTATTTTACATACTGTATTTATAACGCTGATAGATTTCTCAAACCTGATGGTTGCTTGTCAGCAATAACATCTAATGCGTGGTTAGGGAAAGAATATGGGTTCCAATTTAAGAAGTTCTTATTAGACAACTTTCATATACGATATGTTGTAAAGAGCAATGCAGAACATTGGTTTAAGGATTCGCAAGTGTCCACAATTTATTTCGTTTTAGATAAGACGCAAAGTAGTGAACCAACAAAGTTTATCACACTCAATCGTAAGTTGAGTGAGTTGTTTGTTGCAGAATCCAAGGACGAACAAATACATCAGATTGAAGATTTTTATAGTGATATAGATAATTGCTGTGATTCTCATAATGGGCTATGGGAGAAGGACAACTTCTTTGCTGACCTGTATAAACGTAAAGATGGAAGTTTATTTGTCTGCTTGGTATCTAAAGAATGTTTGTTAGATAGTCTTGAAAACAAGACTAATTGGGGACAGTTTTTCCTTTCTACCAATCTATTTGCCAGTTTTGAAAGTTGTTTAACCCAATATTATCCAAACATCGTAAAAGTGTTTAGAGGTGAGCGGACAGGTTGGAATCCTATGTTCGTCATTAAAGATAGGGATATAAAGTCATCACATATTGACGAAAAGTATTTGGTTCCGTATGTAAAATCATCATCAGAGCTTCAACAGATAGAATTTGATGATAATTATAAGTTTAGAACATTCGTCTGCCAAGATGAGGAAAATGCAATAGACAAAGGGACAAAATCATGGATTGATAAATTTGTGAACGCACTTAATAAGAATGGTAGCCAAACAATATCAGAGGCATGTGCAGGACACCACCCTTATTGGTATTCTCTGAATCCCCAAAAAGCACATATTATCACTGCAATAAACCCGTATGAGCGTTTCTTCTTTACTTTTGCTAAAGAGCCGTTTGTTGTTGATCAACGTTTGATAGCAATGCAGGTACAGGATGGTTATGATGTAGAGCTGATAGCAGCCCTACTCAACTCTGTTATTACATTTCTGATACTCGAAATGAGAGGTACTTCACGAAATTTGGGTGCTTTAGATTTAAACGCAGACTTCCTCAAGCAACTCAAGATGCTAAATCCGAACTTATTGAGCAAGAAAGAAGTTGATGAAATAATTTCGACATTTAGACCAATAAAGAATCGAACTATTAATTCTGTTATGGAAGAAGTAACTCGTACTGATAGGCGCAATTTTGATGCAACTATATTAAGGTGTTTTGGCTTAGACGAAAAACTGCTCGAAAACCTATATAATATCCTTATCAGCGCAGTAAATGATAGAATATCTATGTCAAAAAGATAATTCAATACGTGTTCCAAATTAAACATTAATTAGAGCGAAGATATAAAAGCACTATGGAGAAAAACGAGTTTAAGCAAGTGCTTAAAAATAATGTTAGTGAATTAATCGCATTACAAGAACAGTGTCAAAATACAGATGTTAAGTGTGCTCAAAGCATTCTTAACACTATCTTGTGGATGAAAGAAATCAATGAAGATATAGAAGGGGAGATAATACCATCTTCTTATGCTAATATACTAATAAATAGCTTTGACTTTCTTTCTCCAATGATGAATGTAATAAGACAAAATATAAGAAATAACACGATAGAGAATCTTGATAAGGTCTTTTTGTCTCAAATAGTGGTAAATATAGATAGTTACCACTTCTATAAGAGTTTAGGATTTGCACAAGAAAATACCGTGGTTGTAGGGGCTAATGGTTGTGGTAAAACAACCTTAGCTAATACGTTGCAGAAATCCTTAAATGTTAAAGATGGTATCGTTATCCCTGCTCAAAAACTACTTATCATACCAACATTTAGCAGTACACCTAATTATGCTGCTACTGCAGAGAGATATAAGCAATACCAAAGAGAAATAATAGATGATAAGCAAACATTTAATGTTTCTAAAGAAGATGATTTCCCTTATTCAGCAGCAAGACAATATGGATCAGAATTTAAAAATGTTTTGGCAACCTTGTATTCCGAGAGGATGTCTAAACGAAATCGATTCTGCGATGCTATTGAAAGAGGTGAGAGACCTACAAAACAAGAACTTCAAAGTGTATTGGATCGAGTAATCAATATATGGAACTTTCTAATAGGACATAGGAGTTTACAATGTGACGATAGCAATAATTTAATCTTAACAGGAGAAGGAATCGAGGGTAATTATCCTGCTTTTCAAATGAGTGATGGCGAACGTATTATTTTATATCTTGTGGGGAGGGTTTTATTAGCCCCTGAAAGGGCACTTATAGTAATTGACGAACCGGAGATGTACTTGCATAAAACTATTGCTGATAAACTATGGAATAAGCTGGAAATGGAAAGACAAGATTGTGTTTTCCTATATTTAACGCATGACTTGCAATTTGCAGCAAGCCGTAATGGGCGGAAAGCTTGGATTCGTTCCTTTGAATATCCATCAAAATGGACTATAGATAATATAGATGAGAATGAAATTCCCGAAGAATTATTACTAAAACTCTTAGGTAGTAGAAAGAAAATATTGTTTTGTGAAGGTAAAAGGAATAGTTTAGATTCAAAAATCTTCGAACTATTGTTTGAAAATTACACAATAACTCCAGTAGAAACATGCAAGGATGTTATGAATTTTACAAGAGCATTTAATAAAATACCTAATACTGTAGCAAAAGCTTATGGTATAATTGATCGTGATTTTCGCTCAGAAGATCAACTTGAGAAATTACAACAACAAAATGTGTTCTCCTATGATGTTGCAGAAATAGAAAACCTCTTCTTATTGCCTGATATTATCGTTGGATTTGCTAAGTATAAACAAGAACAGTGTGATATAGAAGAGATTAAGACACGTATTTTAATCAAGTTCGAACAAGATAAACAAGCGCAAATTTCTCAGTATGTTTCATCAGCAATCAATGCTTATTTTAAATCATCCCATATCTCAGTTGGTAATAAGAAAGAAGAAGTAGAACAGAATTTTCAAAAGTTTATATCAGAAGTTGATATTAACAAGTTATTTAATGAACGGGAATCTTGTATAAATGGTGTAATAGCCAACAAAGAGTATGAAAGAGCTATCATGTTATACAATAATAAGGGGCTACATACTGTAATAGAGAAATATTTTAATATGGGAGATTATAGACATAAGGCTTTGGATTATTTGAGAAGAACAAAGGAAATGGAACCTATAAAAAGAGTTTTCCCTAACCAGTTATGGAATGGTGATTAATTCGCCAACGGGTGTCAATAGGATATGAGTAATCAAAGGGAGGCAACAAAAAAAGGAGAGAAGCAAGCTTCTCTCCTTTCAGTACCCAGAGCCGGGGTCGAACCGGCACGGGTTGCCCCACTGGTGTTTGAGACCAGCGCGTCTACCGATTCCGCCATCTGGGCTTAAATGCGGTGCAAAGGTAATACATTTTGTTGCAATACGCAAACTTTTGCGGATTTTTCTTTTTAAGTAATGTCCAAATTGTTTTTGAACATTACTAAGCACTTCGAATAAAAGAGAAAAAAACATAAAATGTTGTGGGACTCTACAATAATGAGTAACTTAGTGCGTAATAAAGATAAAACCCATTCATTGAATTTAATGCGATATGAATTACAACAACGATAACTACTGCGTGATACTTGCCGGCGGAAAGGGCAGAAGACTCTGGCCGGCAAGCCGCGAAAACGCTCCGAAGCAATTCCTCGACTTCTTCTCCACCGGACGTACGCTCCTGCAGCAGACCTTCGACAGGATGAAGAATATCATCGCTCCTGAGAATATCCTCGTGGCAACCAATGAGGAGTATGGACATTTCGTGAGCGAGCAGCTTTCCGAGCTGCCCGAAGAGAATGTGCTGCTCGAACCCGTCAGCCGCAACACCGCTCCCAGTGTGGAGTGGGCCACCTACCGCATCCTCCACCGCAATGAGAAGGCAAGGATCGTCACGGTGCCGGCAGACCAGATGGTGATGGATGCCGATGCCTTCAGGCGTGATGTCTGCGATGGTCTCGACTGGGTGGGTGCCCATGACGGTCTGCTCGCCATAGGGGTGAAACCCACACGTCCGGAGCCGGGATATGGATACATTCAGTTTGAAGGCGAAGCCGATGCCAGCGGCATATACAAGGTGAAGAGCTACACGGAGAAGCCGGAGAGGGAATTTGCCGAGATGTTCATGAACAGCGGCGAGTTCTATTGGAACACCGGACTCTTCATTGCCCGCTGCTCCACGATGCGCAACAGCCTGAAAGCCTTGTTTCCGCCAGTGCTGAGCGTCATCGATTCGGCGTCGGTATATTCCCTTGAGGCAGAACAGGCACACATCGCCAAGCGCTATTCGGCTTACCCCAACCTCTCGGTAGACTCTGCCGTGCTGGAAAAGGGCACCAATGTGTATGTCAAGAACGCCTCTTTCGGCTGGGCGGACCTCGGCACCTGGCATTCCATGTATGAAACGATGAGCAAGTGTATGGGCGACAATGTGGTGATAGGCAACAAGGTGAAACTCGACAACTGCCATGGCAACATCGTGAAGATGCCCGACGACCATGTGGCGGTGCTCAACGGTCTCGACGGTTATATCGTGGCAGAGAAGGGCAACGTGCTCCTTGTCTGCAAGAAAGAAGACTCGTCAGCCCTCGTGCGCAAATACATCAACGAGGTGAGGATGGACCACGGCGAGGAATATCTGTAACGACGGTCTACCGGCGACTATTATAGCCCCAATCGGTGATTATGCCGGTTGGGGCTTATGACGACACAGACATTCAGCAACAGATGAGACGACACACGGCCTCTCTGAAAGTTGGACATATAAGGAAAAAGGGAAAAAAAGAAAAAACACGCACCCCTGGCGTAGTGAATCGCGCCACTCCTGCGTATTAAGAGTAGATATTCCGATAAAACAGTATTGCGATGGATGTAAGGAAAGATGAATTTGAGAAACTGGCACGAGAAAACAAGGACACGATCTACACCGTGTGCTATATGTTTTCCAAAGACCGGGACGAGGTGGCAGACCTCTATCAGGAGACGCTGATAAATCTCTGGAAGGGCATGCCGCAGATGAAGCGCGACGGCAATGTGAGAGGCTGGGTCTACAGGGTGGCTCTGAACACCTGCATCTCTATGGGACGAAAGAAGAAAAGCCGTCCCACGGTGAGGCTGACGATGGACGTCGACCCCTTTGAACCCTCCGACGAGCGTACTACGCAGGTTGGCATGCTCCACAGGCGCATCAGCAAGCTGCAGCCGTTCGACCGTGCCATCGTGTTGCTGTGGCTCGAGAACATCAGTTATG
>OJMO01001939.1_pt1 | contig 12039 bp, 8 predicted proteins | sample 1597241 | NCBI WGS metagenome assembly OJMO01 (sample SAMEA2452129, study PRJEB22498) | human gut metagenome | biome: human feces; feature: human gut; material: feces | place: Australia | collected 2012 | reverse complement strand
CCCCGACGTCGTATGACGTCGGGGCTCCTTTCTTTGTGTGCGCGGGGCACGCCTACTACGCCAGTATGCCTGCCTTATAGAATGAACTCCCCGACTGTACTGCTATGTCAGCCGGGGAGTCCTTTTTCATTGTCTCCAGAAGGTTTATTACTTCTTATAGGCCTCAAGTGCTTTCTCAAGAACCAGTAGTGATCGTCCTAAATCCTCAGTTTTGAGCACGTATGCCATCCGCACCTGATTCTTGCCAAGGTTTGGTGTGCTGTAGAATCCTGCTGCCGGAGCCATCATCACGGTCTCACCGGTGTAGCCTTCCGGGGTTCCGTCATCTTTGTACGAGAAGTCTGTCAGGCACCACGCACAGAAGTCCTCCGCGTTTTCTACAGGAAGTGACGCGATTGTATAGAAGGCGCCATTGGGCATTGGCGAATACACTCCAGGAATCTTGTTCAAGCCTGCGATAAAGAAATCACGTCGTGCGAGATATTCATCGAAGCATTCTTTTGAATATTCCTCGGTTCCTTCGATTGATGCTTCCGCGACAATCTGGCCGAGAAGTGGTGGACTGAGCCTTGCCTGGCAGAATTTAAGGATCGCTGCCATCGCTTCTTTGTTGTGACTGACTATCATTCCGATTCTCGTACCGCATTCCGAGTACCTTTTCGAGACAGAGTCTATGACCACAACATTCTGCTCAAGACCTTCAAGGCAAAGGGCTGAAAGATATGGTGCGTCCGTGTAACGGAATTCTCTGTAGACCTCATCGGCGAAGAGGTAGAGATCATGACTCAGAACGATGTCGCGAAGTCTCTGCAGTTCTTCTTCTGAATAGAGGTATCCTGTCGGATTGTTCGGATTGCAGATGAGAATGGCCTTGGTCTTGTCGGTGATCGCTTTCTCGAAGTCCTCCACTGAAGGAAGCGCGAATCCGTTCTCTATTTTTGATGTGACGGTCTTGACGGTCACTCCGGCGGTCACGGCGAACGATAGGTAATTGGCGTAACCCGGCTCGGTCATTATGATCTCATCGCCGGGATTCAGACAGGCCATGAATGTCAGAAGAAGAGCCTCAGAGCCTCCTGTTGTGACAATGATCTCATTGGCATTTACTTTTATCCCGAATTTGTCGTAATAACCGACCAGCTTGTCTCTCAGAGATTTGAGACCTTGGCTTGGACTGTATTCGAGAGTCGTTCTGGTTATTGTCTTCAATGAATCCAACGCTTTTTGAGGCGTAGGAAGATCCGGCTGCCCGATGTTTAGATGATAGACCTTTACCCCTTTGGCTTTTGCCGCGTCAGAAAACGGGGTCAGTTTTCTGATTGGTGAGGCGGGGATTTTTTCCCCACGAATAGAAATCTTCGGCATATTAATTATGTAGTTTGTCCAAATTTAGAAAAAATGTGGTTATCTTAGCAAGATAAATACAACTTTTTTAATATGAATGCCCGAATTCTTGTGGTCGATGACGAGGAGGACATCTGCGCGATTCTGAAATTCAATCTTTCCAAGGAAGGTTACGAGGTTGTGACCGCTAATTCCGCAGAGGAGGCACTGACGCTGGACATCGCGTCATTCAATCTGCTTCTTCTGGATGTTATGATGGGCGGAATGTCCGGCTTTGAGCTGACCGGGAAGTTGAAAACCGATCCAAAGACCGCCGGGGTTCCCGTGATATTCATAACAGCTCGTGACACGGAGGATGACGCAGTCGAAGGGCTTGATCTGGGTGCGGACGACTACATCTCCAAGCCGTTCTCGATCCGGGAGGTGGTTTCCCGGGTGAAGGCGGTTCTGAGGCGCACTGCGGCAAGGCGTGGGGAGGATTCGGGAATATTCATTGACGACGGGCGGAAAACCGTGACCATCAACGGGGCCGCGGCTCCTTTGACCAAGATTGAATATGAGATATTCAGACTCCTGTTCACCAACAAGGGAAAGGTTTTCCCGCGCGAGGATATTCTTTCAAAGGTTTGGCCTGACGATGTGATTGTCACCGACAGGACTGTGGATGTCAACATCACCCGCCTTCGCAAGAAGATCGGTGAATATGGGAACAGGATAGTCTCGCGCCACGGGTTCGGTTATCTATACGAGGAACAATGATAATACTGTTGTCTATAGTCGTTGTATTGCTGGCTCTTGCGTTGATTACGATGCAAGGACGGTATGTTCATCTTAAGAAATCCATAGATAAGGGGAAGGTGAGTATGTACGACAAACTGCGTGACAGTGAGGAGGATAAGACTCGCTTGAAGAGACAGCTGACTCAGAATGTGGCTCATGAGTTGAAGACCCCGGTCAGCAGCATCCAGGGCTATCTTGAGACGATAGTGTCCAACCCGGACATTGACAAAGAAACAAAGGACCAGTTCATACAGCGCTGCTATGCCCAAAGCCGCCGTCTGTCAAGCCTTCTCGCGGACATCTCGACACTCAATAAACTCGATGACGCCCCTCAGGAATATGAGTTTCAACCAGTGAATATCCCGGATCTGCTTCAATCCATCCAGCGGGACGTGTCCATGCAGATGGAGGATAAACACGTGACATTCAGGGCTTTGGTTGATCCGGAAGTGGCTGTGGACGGCAATCCTTCGTTGCTATATTCAATATTCAGAAACTTGACTGACAATTCCATCGCATACGGGGGCGAAGGGGTTACAATCACCGTGCAGGTCTTGTCGGAAAGCGCGGATTTCTATACCTTCAGCTTCTCTGACAATGGCCCAGGAGTGGCGTCCGAGCATATTCCTCATCTTTTTGAGCGGTTTTACCGCATTGACAAGGGACGTTCCCGCAAGATGGGAGGCACTGGTCTCGGGCTTGCGATAGTCAAGAACTCTGTGCTGCTTCATCATGGCAACATCTCTGTCCGCTTAGGCATCGCCGGAGGGCTGGAGTTCGTCTTCACGCTGCCTAAGGCGGCTTAGGCTTGCTGTAAGTGTGTGGGGGCTCTTCTCCGTTTTTTTGTCGCCACTTGTAATATAGAAGAAAAATTATTACTTTTGGAACAATATATTTGTTTTTATTAACTGGCGTAAGCCACAAAATCCATTTTTTTATGAAAAAAGTATTTGCCGCCCTTGCCGCCCTTGCGATGATGGCAGCGGTTGTTTCGTGCGAGTATGACTCGCCGGACATCAGGTTTCAGCAGACCACAACAATCACGAATGACTACAGTGAGGTCGTGAAGGCCCTTCAGGACCAGACACTGGCTCTCTCGAAAAAAATGGAACTCATGGAGGACGCCATGAAGAGCCAGACAATGACCATCTCTGAAAAGATGAATCTTCTTGATGAGGCCTTGAGGAACCTATCCTTGACCCTTTCCCAGAAAATGGAACTCTTGACAAAGGCCTATGAGAACGGAGTCCTGAAGTACGAGGAAATGACCGGCAAACTGATCGGCGAGATTAATTCCATGAATATATCCGCGGCGGAGAAACTTGACGCTGTCAAGAAGGCCATCGAGGCTCAGTCTTCCGACCTTTGCGCCAAGCTTGACTTGATAGGGAAGGCTCTCGCTCTTATCGAGAAGACCGCCGGTGAGGGCTTTGACAGCAACGTCCAGGCTTTGGCTCTTGTGAAGGCGGCGATTGAGTCGCTTTCCGGTTCTCTGGAGGAGAAACTTGCGGCTGTCGAGAAGGCGGTGAGGGATCAGACGACGGATCTTAGCGCGAAGCTGGTTCTTATAGAGGCGGCGGTCAAGGCCGGATTTGCCGACAACGCGAAGGCGATTGATCTTGTCAAGGATGCCATCGGCTCGCTTCAGGGTTCTCTGGAGGAGAAACTTGCCGCTGTGGAGAAGGCTGTGAAGGATCAGACGATGGATTTGAGCGCGAAGCTGGTTCTTATCGAGGGTGCGGTCAAGACTGGTCTTGCGGACAATGCTGAGGCGATTAAACTTGTGAAACAGGCGGTAGAGTCTCTTGAAGGAACTGTCGAAGAAAAACTTAAGGCTATCAATGAGACAATAGAAAGCCAGACCAATACCCTGTCCGGGAAACTTGCCGCGATTCAGGGTTCGTTGGATGCCGGTCTTGTGGGAGAAGACAGCACGCTCGGCCTTGTGAAGAAGGCTATAGATGCCTTGAACGCTACTGCGGGAACGGCCAATGATAAACTGGACGCCATCAAGAATGCGATCGACTCGCCTACTTCTGGGCTTAACGTGAAGCTTGAGGCTATAGAAGAGGCTTTGTCTCAGGGGCTGATTGATGTGACTAAGAAGCAGGATTTGATTCTGGCCGCACTCAACAGTTCGTCGACATACCATTTCACTGATGATGAACTTCTTGAGAAGGGGCAGGATTATTTATTGGTTGACGCCGCCTTCTGGGAGGCCAATCACGAGAACTATGAGGTGGTAAGGAAACTTAAGGAGTTGATTAAGTTATCTGTGCCACATAAATATAAGTTCTGGATCAAACTACCTTCCGGCAAGTACCCGATATCAGGCTCCGAGGACACAAGTTTTTATGGCCCCCTTTACACCGAAGGAGGAATTATGAAAGACATCATGAACTCGGGAGAAGTGATTCTTGCGGTTGATTGTGACTCTTATCTCAATCCGAAGTGGCACACTGTAAATGGACACAAATGTTACTATCTTAAGAAAGTCCATAAAGGTTGCAGATACAATTTTGTAGTGAAAGTGGGCGAAAGGGCTGCCGGCAAGAAACTCAAGGTGGAGGGTATGAATTCCAAAGATCATTTCATTCAAGTCGCTTATGTTCAAATGGGGGAATGCATTGAATATTGGCATCGGTCTGATGCGGTAAAGACTAAAACAGGAGTATGGGGATTTCAAGAGTTGCAGTATTACCCGCATCAATACCCGGATAATTCCGTAGAGTTTATAATAGTCGAAGATAATTAGTACCATCCGCTACTTATGAAAAGATATTTGACAATCATAATGTTGGCCTTGTCCTCGGGCATCTTCGCTGATGTGGTGGCGCAGGAGCGGGGGAACAGTGCCTACCGCACCTCCACCTGGAGCCTTTATGCGGAGGGCGGCGCAACAATGGCGCACGGACTGGGAATGTCAAGCGTGGACGCGGCGCCGGGCATGAATATATTCCCGGAGATCGGGGCCGGCGTCTCGTTCAACATCCGTCCGTGGATCAGATTGGGTGTGAACTACGATTTTTCCAAGTATGCCCGTGAGCAGAGATTCTCCGAGTTCCAGCCATTGGAGATTCCAGCCGGTGAGGGAACGCTTTCAGAGCAATACGGTGGCCTTGTGTATTCGAAGATGTGGACGCATTATCATGCCGCTGACCTGACCCTTGAGTTCAACATCATGGAACTGTGGAGAAACCGTCAGGACAGACGCCTCAACCTTTATGCGGGAGCCGGTTTCGGCTGGCTTTTCGCCAGTGGCAACACCTACGACATCTCGATGGGGCACGAGCGTTGGAGCGGGTCGTACAAGGAGACGATAAACACTTGGCTGGACGCTGTGAACTCCAGGCATAAGTACGATGTCGGCTATGTTCCGATGCTGCTGTCCGCCGAGTTTGACGTGAGTCCCGTTGTGACTGTGGGCGTTCAGGGTAACTACAAGCGGCTTTTCAGTTGCGATAACGCTCCAAAGGGGATCGGTACCGCCTCAGTGGTCTTGAGACTGAATATTCTTGGATCAAAATCCGGCTACAAGAGTACCGGACGCAAGTTGCGTGAGTCCGAACTCGCTTTGGCCGCGATGACCGTGTCCGGCGCGGCCGCCAAGGCGGATTGTGAGGCTTCAGGTAAGGCCAAGGACGAGGCTCTCGCGTCTGCTATGAGCGAGAACGCATCGCTGAAAGAGCGGGTGGATGCCCTTGAGAAAGAGAACGCCGGGCTTAAGGCGCGCCGCACAAGTGAGACTCTTAAGAAACTTACCGTTCAGTTCTCCAATGACAGTTTCAGACTCAGCGCTGCCGCGAAGGCTGACCTTGACGCTTTCGCTGAACGTATGAAGGCTTTGAATGAAACCGAACTTGTCGTTGTCGGAGAGGCTTCCGCTACAGGTGCCAGCGGACATAACCAGCGGCTCAGCGAACTGCGCATCGAGACTGTGCTGGACTACCTGCGGAAGCAGGGCGTAGATTGCAGCCGGGCTTTCCGCCAGCCTCTCGGCGATTCCGGTAAGGACGCTTCCGACTCAGCCCGCAGGGCGACTGTCCTTGTTGTTTCCCGAGGCGAGTAAATGACGGATAATTAACCTGTTGGATGAATATGCTCCCGTCTGTCACAGATATGAGTATATTCACAGATAGGAGTATATTCATTCGATGTTATTGACAATATTCATTTTTTATTAATAGGCGAAAGCCACTGAAAACCGATTGTATGAAAAGATTTCTTCTAACCCTGTCCGTCTGTTCGCTGGTGGCGGCGGTTGCCTCGTGTGAGTATTACTCCCCGGACATCAGATTTGAACAGACGATCACGAATGACTACACTGAGATTGTTAAGGCTTTGCAGGACCAGACAATGAGTATTTCAAAGAGATTGGAGCTTTTGGAGGAGGCCTTGAAAAGTCAGACCATGACTCTTTCGGAGAAGATGGATCTTCTTGATGAGGCCTTGAAGAACCTTTCCCTGACACTTTCCCAAAAGATGGAACTCTTGACGAAGGCCTATGAGAACGGAGTCCTCAAGTACGAGGAGATGACCGGCAGACTCATAGCCGAGATCAATTCAATGAACGTCACCACGGCGGAGAAGCTTGACGCTGTCAAGAAGGCGGTCGAGGCTCAGTCCGCTGACCTGTGCGCCAAACTTGACCTGATAGAGAAGGCTCTTGCCCTCATAGCCGAGAAGGCGGAAGAAGGGTTCGACAGCAACGCCGAGGCGATAGGCCTTGTTAAGGCGGCGATCGAGTCGCTCTCTGGTTCACTGGAGGAGAAACTTGCGGCGATCGAGTCCGCCGTCAAGAGCCAGACCACCGAGCTGAGCGCCAAGCTGGTGCTGATCGAGGGTGCGGTCAATGCCGGTTTTGCCGACAACGCGAAGGCGATAGGGCTTGTCAAGGATGCTGTCAATTCTCTGGAAGGGACGGTCGAGGATAAACTGACGGCGATAAGAAAGGCGATAAGGAACCAGACTGTGACCCTGTCGGGCAAACTGGAACTGATCGACGCGACGCTCAAGGCAGGATTCGCCGACAACGCGAAGGCTATCGGCCTTGTGGAGGATGCCATCGGATCCCTTGAGGGCACGGTGGAGACAAAACTGGACGTGATCAGGAGGGCGATCAACAAGCAGACAAAGGAACTGGGTCAGAAGATGAACCTGATCAGGGCTGCGGTAAAGAATGGCTTTGTCAAGAACGCCGAGGCGATTGATCTCGTGAAACAGGCTGTCGAGTCTCTCGAAGGGGCAATGGATGAGAAACTTGACGCGATCAACAAGGCGGTGGGCGACCAGACTGGCGCGTTGTCTGAAAAACTGGCGGCGATCGAGGGCGCTATCCAAGGCGGCCTTGTCGGAGAGGACAGCACGCTCGGCCTTGTGAAGAAGGCGATAGACGCCTTGAACGCGACGGCCGGCACGGCCAACGACAAACTGGACGCTATAAAAGATGCGATAGATTCTCCTATGTCAGGGCTTAACGTGAAGTTGGATGCGATAAAGGAGGCCGTGGCAAAGGGCTTGGCAAGTGTGACCGAGAAGCAGGATTTGATTCTGGCCGCGCTTAACAGTGAATCCTCTCATAATTTCACAGAAGACGAACTGATTGAGGTCGGGAATGACCATCTGTATGTGGACGCTTATTTCTGGAAGAATCATGCACAGGATGATTACGAAATAAATAAAGTGCTTAAAAAAATGCTCCCGCTCTGTTTCCCGGGCTCCTTTGAATTTGTCTATCGAAAGGATGGCGTTGACTATCCTCTTTCCGGGAACAAGGAGGGAAGTTCTTTCGGAAGGTTATATAATAAAAATTCTCATCCGAGTATAGATCCGCTGGATGAATTGATTCTGGCGGTGTCGTTGCGTGAAGATGGGAAACCTAACGTTTCGCCACTCAACGGGCATGATTGTTATTGCCTTCAAAAGGTGTATAAGGATGCGTGGTATGACTTTGGGGTAGCAAAAGGGGGAATGGCCAAAGATAAGGAGCTGAAGTGTATTGTTCCGGCCAGCAAGGACGACTCATTCGGAAGGCAGAACAGTACCGAGATACGTTATTCTGTCAGGCTCAAGGCGGAAAAGAAAGATGGTGTTTTCGGTTTCCGAGGTCTGCCGACCAAAAACTACATACTTGTCTTTGCCGACAAGTAAAAGTAATAATCCTCATCGTGGAGAGTAAATAACAGATACTAAACGCACTAAATGGATGTCCTCCTACCCGTTATGGGTAGGAGGACATTAGTTTAATATTATGATATTCAGATGATTGTCTTCCACGGCGAAACAGTGGTATGCTGGTGTAGTGCCACCATACCCCTGCTAACTATTCCCTGAAGCCTTTGGAGGCGCGGAGGAGGTGGCGGAGGGAGCTGGTGAGCTCACGGGTCTCCTGAAGGAGGTTCAGGTAGAGGTAGGCCACAGCTATGTTCTCCTTGGATGACTGCATCCGCTGCATCTGTGCCTCACGGGCCTTCTCAAGACAATCCTTCAGTTCCTCGGCCTCGCGGCGAACCTCATCGACCTCATCGTAGGAATCTGTCTGGAGAATCTTCTCGGTGCGTCTCAGGAGGAACAGCACCGTGTCCCTCAATGGGATATATTCCTTGACCTGCTCTTTGCTCAGCGGCACGAAGTTGTTGTCCACGTGCTCCTCGCAAGGGTCGGCGATACGCCTCAGGCAGTATAGGATCTCTTCACAGGAGTTCCTTCCGAGGTGGAACCAGGTGTTCTTCTCCATCGCGACCTCCGGGTCAATTTTACGGAACCCGATCATCTCCTTACGTCTGCTGTTCTTCAGTTCCTCCCTCTTGCGTCTCATGGTGCTCTCAGCCTTGTGCAGCATCCCGAGATCCTCCTTGATGAAGCCATCGGTGATCTGGCGGAAGGTTGTGTTGACATATTCAAGGAAATCAGACTGGCTGTCGGCTATGTGCTTGCTCAGAAGCGTAAGGATCTCGCTCTTGTCGGTGCTGAGCATCATCTGGTTGAAGGTCACGTCTCCGTTCTCTTCCTCCGCCTTTTTCTTGTAGCGGATGTTGCTGCGGATGAGCAGGAAGATCGCGAGCGCCATCATGATGCAGGCGGCGACGAAGCCTCCGATGTGCATCAGCATAGCCACGAGGAAGCAGAGAATGAAGGCCGCTCCGGCTGTGATGAACCAGCCTCCGATGACGGAGACGACACCAGTCACTCTATAGACAGCGCTCTCTCGTCCCCAGGCACGGTCGGCCAGAGAGGAACCCATCGCTACCATGAATGTGACGTAAGTTGTTGAAAGAGGTAGTTTAAGGGATGTTCCGAGGGCTATCAGCAGACCTGCCACAACCAGATTGACCGTGGCCCTGACCTCATCGAACGCCGCTCCTTCCGGAAGTCTGGCTTCGTCGGTGTTGAAACGCTTCTCGCACCAGGCCTTGACGTTGTCCGGCACGACATCCTGGAAGAAATTGGCGGTGTTGTTGGAGAATCTGACCAGAACCCGGGCTATCTTCGACGAGCCGAACATCTCGTCACCCTCGCTCTGCCTGGAAAGGTCCACGGAGGTCTTGATCACGTTGTGGGCTTTCTTCGATGTCGCGAGCGAGAACACCATGACGGCACCGGCGGCAACAAGGAATATGAGCGGGCTTTTGGCGGGTCCGTCCAGCGACGACATCATGAAGGTGGAAGGGTCCGAGGCTCCGCTTGCGGCAAAGTCAGTGTAGGCGGAATATCCCGCCAGAGGCACTCCGATGAAGTTGACGAGGTCGTTGCCGGCGAATGCCATCGCAAGGGCGAAAGTTCCCATCAGTACCAGAATCTTGAACACATTGACTTTCAAGAAATAGAGAAACTGCATGATGGCTGTTGACGCGAGGAAGCATATTCCCAGAATGGCAAGGGTGTGATTTTGGATATATTCGTAGATTTCCGGCGTGACGAAAGACATGCTTTTGATGCCTTTGAACAGCATGAAGTAGAAGATGGCTGTCGTGGCGACGCCCCCGAATATTCCTATCTTCCATTTGAGGTTTTTCTTGTAGGTGAAGGTGAAGACCAGTCGTGAGATGTACTGCAGGACTATTCCGAAGAAGAACGCTATGGCGACGGAAACGAATATGGCCATGATCATGCCGAGCGCCTTCTCCGTGTTCATCAGGTCGCCTACCGTCAGTCCGGTGGTGTCGTTCGCCAGCTTCAGAAGCACGAATGCCGTGGTGCCTCCAAGCAGCTCAAACACAAGGGAAACCGTGGTCGAGGTCGGCAGTCCGAGGTTGTTGAATATGTCAAGCAGGATCACGTCAGAGATCATCACGGCGAGGAAGATGAACATCAGCTCCTTCATGGAGAACATCGCCGGATGGAGTACTCCATTCCTTGCGACTTCCATCATTCCGTTGCTCATCGTCGCTCCCATGAACACTCCGACAGCGGCCACGATGATGATTGTCCTGAACTTGGCCACCTTGGCTCCTATCGCCGAGTTGAGGAAGTTGACGGCGTCGTTGCTGACTCCGACCATCAGGTCGAACACCGCCAGCACGAACAGGAATACCACAAACACAAGGTAAATCTCACTCATAATTTTTCTCTACTATTACGAGTGCAAAATTCACCATAAAATGTTACCGGACGATTGCAACCGTGTTACATTTCGGTTACAATCTATTGTTTGTATTGGTGGAGCTTCGGCAAGCCCAAAGCATAGCCACTTGACAGCGGAAAAATCAAATGGCGGATTTTGGTAACGTGCAAAATCCGCCATTTGCCTTTTTCAGCTGTCATCAAGCACGGTAGAAGCCGGCTTATGATTGTGTGTGCCCCTGTCTGGGTATAATGTTCCAACCCTTGAACCGAAGTGACTACACAACATAAAAATCCCTCTGAAAGATTTCCAGAGGGATAGCAAATGGATGTGTCGGAAAATTATTTAGCCTTACCCTGCTTGGCCACAGCCTCCTGCTTGCGCTTGAGCTCCTCAGGATCAGCGAGATAGTAATCCTTCACGAGATTGAGGTCGTCATCGAACTCGAACACGTAAGGAGTCGCTGTCGGGATGTTCAGGCCGACGATGTCAGCGTCTGAGATCCCCTTGAGGTGCTTTACGACACCACGGAGGCTGTTGCCGTGAGCCACAACCACGATGTTGTCGTGCTGCTTGAGGGCAGGGAAGATCTCGCACTCCCAGTAAGGCATAACACGCTCGATGCAGTTCTTAAGAGCTTCTGTGCGAGGAATGTACTGGTCTGGAACGAGAGCGTAGCGAGGATCCTTGGTAGCGCTGTTAGGATCGTCCTCAGGAAGGTTGTGAGGAGCCACGTCGAAGCTGCGGCGCCAGATGAGCACCTGCTCGTCACCGTACTTCTGGGCGGTCTCGGCCTTGTTCAGACCCTGAAGCATTCCGTAATGCTTCTCGTTGAGCCTCCAGGTCTTCTTTACAGGGATCCAGTCGAGATCCATAGCGTCGAGGACGTTGTTGAGGGTCTTGATGGCTCTCTTAAGATAAGAGGTGTAGGCCACTTCGAAGGTGATTCCGGCCTCTTTGAGGGCCTTTCCGGCATCGAGGGCTTCCTGAACGCCCTTCTCGCTGAGGTCAACGTTGGTCCAGCCTGTGAACCTGTTCTCCTTGTTCCACTGGCTCTCGCCGTGACGGATAAGTACAATTCTTTTCATATTCTTGAATATTTCAATAAGTTTCTTTCTGCTGATCCACCGTCGCTCCGGCGCTTCGGCAATCTAAGCGGCCGCAGCCCCCGGTGACCGGAATGCAAAGTTACATCATTATTCCGATTCGTCAAATTGGTTGCCCATAATCATAAGCAGCTTGTCGCCGACCTTGAGCTTGACTGATCCGTCAGGAACAATCAACTCACCGTCCCTCTTTATCATCACAACACGGGTCCCCTCCGGTAATGCGACTTCCTTAAGTGTGTCACC
>OJMO01001924.1_pt1 | contig 12099 bp, 10 predicted proteins | sample 1597241 | NCBI WGS metagenome assembly OJMO01 (sample SAMEA2452129, study PRJEB22498) | human gut metagenome | biome: human feces; feature: human gut; material: feces | place: Australia | collected 2012 | reverse complement strand
CCTCATGCCACACCCCTCCATAATCCTTCCATTTTAAAAATTGTATCTCTTTCCTCTTCTTATTTTGTTTGCCTATATGCACAATTTCTGCTTTTTTCTTTGTAAAATGGCAACAAAAAAGTCTAATACTGCACTGCAGCACTAGACTTTCCATAAACACTATTAATAAACTTATACTATTATATTTCTTCTACATAATAAGCCTCATCATCTATGTAATACAATTTCAGTTTGTTCAATTAAAATTTAGTTCCCTCATTCTTTCATGAATTAAAGCAATACCTATGGAATCATAGATAGCATGAAGTGTAACTGTTTCAGTAAACACGTCAAACAATATATCATGTTCCCATTCTACCATATCATTTTCTACTTCTACAGAAGACGGATATATATGTTGATTTTCTATGTGAATTGGGGCATATCTATATGAATTTTCATCTTTACGGATTAAATAAAGACCATATTGTTCAAAAAGTAATCTTTCTGTTTTTGTTGGATTTTCATTAATATATTTCATCGACTATTCTTCCTTTCTCAATCCTTATTTAAACTTTAAATCTATACTGTATATATGGGTTATATTTTCTGCAGCATGGATTGATACATCTTTCCTTAAACCGCCATTTCCCATTTTCCCATACAAATTCTTGTATTACAGATCGCCTATTACATACCCAACAGGTTTTCATAACTGATTTCTCCTAACTTTTAGTTTAGCCTCCTTAATCATTTCCAATATCTGGAAATATAAGTTATAGTATCTAAAAATTTAATTCACTTATTCTCTCCTGAATGGCAGCTAAAAGTGGTGGTTCTACAAATATTGTTCCTTGATTTTTACACCATAATCCAACACAATACTGCGATGGATCAAAAGTAATAACCATATCATAATCAGTTTTATCAGGATCCAGAAAACGGGCATAATCTATAACCGGATAGCTCGTTTTATCGTCGATTTTGATTGTGGTTTGTTTCAACAAATAAAATCCGTACTTACTAAGATTCTTTTCTGCTTTTGTCATTTTTATAACTCCTCTGAATTATGAAATTGCTTTAAATCTTCTTTTATATCTTCATGATACCCATGATCAAAGGCATATTTCCCAACGTTTTTAATCGTGTCCTGCTTCTGCTTTAAATAACGATCTTCACTCATCTTTCTGACATCTTCGCGGCTCTCCGTTGTTATAGTACCATTTCTTGTAAAAATCCAGACTCTATTAACATCTACTTCTTTTTTTCGATGATATTGCACGGATACCAACTATCATCAATCCTAAATTCATACATAAAATTTCAGTTTAGGTCACCAAGAATTTCCTGCAGTTCCTTGTAATAATTGATCTGATCTGTGAAATAATTATCCAACCTGTCAATCATTTCCTCTTTTGCAGCTTCTAAGGATGTCGCTTCCATGAAATCCATGTTACCATCAATCACTGACTGCCATCCTATTCCTTCACCACAGTAAACAATACTCCCTATGGTGACACTGCCGCAATAGGCAACCACATCATATTGCTTTTGCCATTCATTCTGTTCTGGCTCAACTTCTTTCCACTCCATATCCGGATTCCTTTCAGTTTACTTACCCATTTTATTTATATGTTGAACTTCAAGATTCTCAATAAATTCTATCAATGCGTTATTTCTATATTAAAAATAGTATCTCAACAAGAAAAACAAACATTATAATAGCACCCATACCCCTTATCACTCCTATTTAACTGTAAATATTAAAAACAATGTCTGAATAACAAAAACAAACATTATAGTATACCAAAGCATATTTCTTAACACCTCATTGATAAAATTTCAATATTAGCTAAAACTGAATTTGCACATACATACCAAGCACCGATAACTGCTGCATCGAAAACAAATAAAATAATACCTAAAATGTCTGCATCATTTGTAAAGCATATTACTGCTAATACTGCTATTATTATAGCAAAGAAAATGCCTGCTGATAAAACTATCATCTGAATACCTCTCTTTCATTAGTTGCTGTTTTAACTGCTCACTGATTCCGTATGACCTCTATGCTTCTTCCATTCCATTTAGCATTTTCGCAACACCAGTTTTCGCTACCACCAACATTACAACACATTGCATCAGGATTATTATCATGTATGCAAAAAGAACATGAACTACCATACTCAGAACAAAGCAATTTTCTTATGGTTTCTCTGGCTTCCCTTAATTCTGTTTCTAATTTGCACTTATCCACATCTCCTGCTATTGCTTCCCGAATCCTGTCTGCAAACAAGGCACATGCTTCATCCACAGATGATATATTGTCCCTTATATCCTGAGTCGGTATATCAAGTTCTTTTCCAAGTTCATAGAATACATTACAGACACCCTCTGTATAAGTTGCTTCTTGTGCCGTCTTCTCATAATTTGTGCATTTAAAAAGATTTTCAGCAATATCAAGTCCTTTGTTCAATCCCTCCATGTAAGATCTTTCTTTTTCCGATCTAAGCTGTGAGGCTCTTTCCGGCATTACTCTTGACTCATCAATCGCTTTAAGAGCCTTATCTGTGTCAATATTTGCCGCTTTATACATTCTTTTTACCTCCACTAAACTTTAATTTACTCCCATTTACCATTCCCACGCCCACACGAGGCGTGGATTATTGATTACCGGATCAGGAAAGCCGGGCGAACTCCGGTAGAGCTGGAAGCGCCGGTGCCGTACGCACTGCCATCGCCGAAGACACTGGCAAAGCGGGACGACGACCGGATATATTTATTCATTAACCAGTACCATGCGTATTCACCATTAGGAAGTGAACATACGCGATTTTTTCTGTCTTTCATAAGTTCAAATTGTTCGCCTAAATCCGGTTCATAATTTTGGCTATTTCCATCTTCTCCGAACATCTCCTTTCTTGTTGGAATCCGAAGCAGACATTCGTGTTCCTTATCTGTATAAATCATGCGGTCAAGAAGACAGGAAAAGATTTCACCAATTCCGTATTCATCCACTTGCATAAGTCAGATTTATAAAAACCTCCGGCATTTGAGTTATTTTCATTCATTTCGTGTTCTGCAACGCAGTTGTCGAAAAGAAACAGTGTTTTCCCATCCTCATATACTCTCTGCGCCGTAGCGGTGAATTTCCCTAAATCCTTAAACTTCACAATGATCTGATCTCCAACCTCATAGTTTTCGATCTCCATTTTTATTTTTCTCCATGCTTTCATTTTAAATTCCTCCATTCTTAATTTTGGTTTTTCAGTTCTCATTTTTACCTCGCTAAACTTTAATTGTGTTCATGCTTCAATCTATTCCACTCCTTACAATAGGAAACGCACTGTTCCAGAATGAAATTTGAACTTTTCAGATCCATTCCTCTTGTAATCTCATCAAACTTCTGGCCATTAGTCATCCGTTGATTACGGTCATAAGGAAAAAAATCTGTTGGGCTCATTTCAAATGCAGCTGCTATTCGAATCAGTGCGTCCAGCCCTATACGGCTTCTCCCATTAAACAGCCTGGATAAATGAGAAAAGCAAACACCGGATCGCATCTCTAAATCTCTTAACGAAACATGTTCCTTGTCCATTTGAATTCTGATATTCTGAGTAATTCCATCAAAAATTCGTTGCATCTCGTCTTCATTGTAGATAGCAGAGTCCAAAAATGATATTTTCATATTTTTCATTTCACGTTCAATATCTGTATCTTTTCTTTTCCGAGATTTTACGCAGGTACTGGCAACTTCTTTTTGTCCAGACAAATCATTTTTATTATCCATTCTTCAACTTCTCCTTTCGCAAAGAGTAATGATAGTAATATTAGTTTTTATTACTTGTAATGGTATCAAATATATAGCCTAAAGTCAACTAATTCTGCTATTTCCAGATTTACAAAGCAACAAACATGGGAAAGGGAGAATGCTTAAATTATTTTCACCATTCTCCCTATCCTCTCGTTATAACTATCCTATATGTCTCTTTTCCTGTTTCTGAACGGTTTCTTCCTTTTCCTCCTTATCCTCCTCTGATAACACGGATTCTAACTCTGCCTGCCTCTTCAATAAATTTTGTAAAGTACTTTCTTGAGGAAATTTCTTTTGAAATTCTTCTTTTGCTGTATTTAGAGCATTGATTGTCTCTTCCAATCTGTTTTCACATTCGCTCAATACCTTTTCAAACCCACGCAACACATTCTGAATTCGGATAATATTGCCTACATCACTAATCATATTTGCTGTAACCTTGTACTCATATGTACCGGCAATAATAAAATGTGCTTCTACTTCATTGGTCAGAAAATTATGAGATTTAGTAATTCCTAATTGGAACCCATAAATTTCTCCAAATTGAACAACGCTGCCATTATCCGGAACTTTTTTTATCAAATCATGCAACAGCAATCCAGCCTTTTTTCGTTCAGTGAATACAACATCATGAATTTTCATCTCAAAGGGACTATTATCCTCTATTTCATCATTATTTGTATCCATATTTTCCTTTATCGCTACATGATCTACCCCTCCAAAGGATACATTAGTATCTCTAATTTCAATATCATTACGAATTTTATCTATAATACTCTTCAGCTGCTCTTTCTTTGAAGGTAGTACTTCTTTATAGTCCCACTCTAGTTTATATCTGTTAGCATCAAAACTTCTTTTCAACAGATTTAATCTTGTTATTTCAGCATCCACCTCCATTTTTTCCTTAATAAGCGGATTCCCAGATGCTACTGCTTTCATTTCTGCATAGTTCAATACTGCTTCATCAATATCCTCACAGTTTCTTGCTACATCACCATTAGTCATAATCTGAGATATAAACCTCTGCTTATTCTCGATAATACTCCAATTGTAAGCATCAAAAGTACCTTTGGTAACATATCTGAAAATATGCACTTTATCATACATATTTCCTTGTCGTAGGATTCGCCCTTCTCTTTGAACAACATCAGAACCTCTCCACGGCACATCAATTTCATGCATTGCATATAAACGTTCTTGTATATTTGTACCGGTACCCATTTTTTCGGTTGAACCTATAATTATTCGCTTGACCCCACTGCATAAATCCGCAAACATATCACTTCTTTCTTTATCATTTTTCGCATCATGTATAAAGCAGATTTCATCTGACGGAATCCCTTTCTCAACCAGTTTTTCTTTTATAAAGCGATATACACTAAATTTCTCTTTATCATCAGTCGGTACACCAATATCTGAAAAAATAACCTGTGCTGCCCTGTCAGCCTTAGTCTCTTCCCAAATCCGATACACATTATCCACACATTTATATAGTTTGCTATCAATGTCCGGCTGAGCATCCGGATAAAGCATTCGAATGTCAGTAGATACTAATTTTGCATCATGACAGACTTTAAGCATATTATCTTCTGTTGGATCAACTGCTCCGTCATGAATGCATCTTGCCCTCTCTACAAATTCATCCACGCATGCTTTAATATCATCATTCGGCTGAATTTCAACGATATCATATTTTCCACCAACCAATGTGGGAATTTTAAGATATGGTAATATATCCTGAGTTTGAATATCGGCAATCATACGAAATGTAGTTATAAGTTCTGGTAAATTCGTGAATTTTGCAAAACGGGTCTTAGGACGGTATCCTTTTCCCTCCGGAGTCAGCTCCATACTGGTGACAATCTCTCCAAAGTTAGCGGCCCATGCATCAAAATGAGCTACCCCTTTTTCTTCCAATAAATCAGACTGCAGATATTTTTGCATTAAATACATTTCACACATTGTATTAGAAATAGGTGTTCCAGTAGCAAAAATAACGTTCCTTCCTGGAGTAAGTTCGTTAATATATCTCGTTTTAAGCCACATATCATAAGCTTTTAGACTTCCGTTCGGATTGATTCCAGATACGTTTCCAATTTTTGTATTAAAGCTCAAATTCTTATAACTATGGGCTTCATCTACCATCAGACAATCAACACCCAGCTCTTCAAATGTAATAACATCATCCTTATACTCCGCATTTGTTAATTTCTCTAATTGCACCCTTAATGATTTTTCCTGGGATTCCATTTGTTTGACAGACCAAGTTTCATTACGATTTTGTTTCATTTCCCGAACATAATTCTGTATATCATCTATTTGCTTTTCAATATATGATGCCTGCCGTTCTCTTGAAAGAGGAATTTTTTCAAATTGTGAATGTCCGATAATTACTGCATCATAACTTCCAGTTGCAATTTTACTAATAAACCGTTTCCGCTTGCTTTTTTCAAAATCTTCTTTTCTTGTAAGAAGAATATTTGCATTCGGATAGAGCCTTAAAAACTCATTTGCCATTTGCCCGGTTAAGTGGTTTGGAACAACAATCATGGGTTTATTTGCAAGTCCCAACCTTTTTAGTTCCATTGCAGCTGCAGCCATTTCAAAAGACTTACCAGCTCCTACACAATGTCCTAAAAGAGTATTGCCACCTCTTATAATTCTTGCTACTGCATTTTTCTGATGAGGTCTTAGTTCAATAAGCGGATTCTTCCCTGGAAGACTCAGAAAACTACCATCATATTCCCGCACTTTAATATTGTTAAATTTTTCATTATATAATCTGACATACTTTTCTCTCCTCTCCATATCTTCAAATAGCCAGGCAGAAAATGCCTCTTTAATTTGCTCTGCTTTATCTTTTGCAAGCATTGTTGCTTTAGCATTCAATACATATGATACAGAACCATCCGCATTTTCTACTCTGTCTTTCACCTGTACCTGTCGCATATTAAGCAGAGTCTCAAAGATTTCTAAAGCGTTCATCCTCTCAATACCATAGGTATTGTTAATCTCTATATTACCGCCCCAGCTCTTATTGTGAATAAAATATGTATTTGTCATTGCATTATACTCTAACCGCAAAGAACTTTTTACATAATACGGGACATGAAATTTTTCGTAAATAAACTGCTGATAGTCCTCCGGGGAAATCCAGCTCACACCTATTTTGACATCAATTTCTGTAGCATCAAGGTCTTTAGGAATGACCATCTACAGTGCATCCACATTTTCTTGGTATCGTTTATCTTTCAATAATGATACATTGGCCGAGGATAATTTTTTTCTTACATCTCCGGATAAATACTCCTCTTTTGTCTCATATCCCTGGAGGGGATAATTGTCATTTGCTTTATCCGGATTTAAGAATATTTCACCCTTCAATTCATTGCGCACCGTATCAAATGGCTTATCATATAACGATAATATATTTTCAAAATTTACATATCCGTAATCAGCAATGGTAATATTAAGAGCTTCTATTGCAGATTCAGCATGCTCATGAACAATATTGGGGTAAATCGTATGTTCTGTGAATATTTTCGCTTTAACAAATTTTCCGTCAACAGAATCCTCCAACGCACAAAGCAAGGTATATTCCACATCATCCCCAAAAGCTCTTTTTGAGTCCTTATCATTGATATATCCATATTTCATAACATAAGAATCATATGCCATGGTTAATTCTTCCTGGCACTTTGAAAGTTTCGCATCAGTACATCCCTCTAATTGTACATTTATAACTTCATGCAATAATTCACGAATAACACATAATCCTTTGATTCTATCCTTCTGCTTAGTTGTTAATTGCTTTTGTAATATGAGTACTTCATTTTCACGCATATACACCTGCTCATCACGAACAACATAAGTATAATTTTTAATACTGGAATCTGCTGGTATAATATCACCTGTATTTTCATTTTTCTTATCCGTATTCTGTTGCACCTTGTAAAATACATTTTTCGGTAAGCGTTCAACCGCTTCCGCTATTGCATCTTTTAAATTTTCTCCATAGTTCGGTGCCAGATATGATAATGCCCTATCTGGACCAAAACGCTTTTCATCTACCTCCCATATGTCCTAAAAGCATTTCTGGATGTGTAATATAATAACTGTTTAATAAGATTCCTCTATCTGTATTTTCCACTGTTTCAAATTCCTGCGTTTTAATTGAAGGAACCTGTTTCTTTTGCAGAAAAATAACATCACTTGTCACTTCAGTATTTGCTGATGATACAAATGTTGTATTCGGAAGACGCATAGCACCTAAAAAATCTGCTCTTTCTGAAATATACCTCCTTACTGAACTATTCTTTTTGTCTAAAGTACCTTTTGATGTTACAAAGGCAATAATTCCCCCAGGGGCACACAATTCCAATGCCTTTGCAAAGAAATAATCATGAATAAGAAAATCTTCTTTTCGGAAATCCTGGTCAAAAACTTTATACTCTCCAAAAGGTACATTTCCAATTACGACATCATAATAATTTTTCTGAAGTTTTGCATTCTCTATACCACATATTTGTATATTAGCATTTGGATGTAATAATCGTGCAATACGCCCAGATATAGAATCAATCTCTACACCATATAAATTACTATTTTTCTCTAATTGCACATCCATCTCATTATAAAAATTTCCAATTCCCAGTGCCGGCTCTAACACATTGCCACCCTTAAATCCAAACCTATCCAATGCATTGTAAATACCGGCGATAACTTCTCTCGGTGTATAAAAAGAATCTGTACAAGATGATCTAGCAGACTTATACTCATCTTCTGTTAATAATCCTTTTAATAAATTCCTGCTTTCTGTCAAATCGCTTCTGTTTTCATCAAAATATGCAGACAATCCACCCCAACCTACATATAAGCTGAGTTTTTCCTGTATATTTCTCGTCAACTCCAGTGTTCCATTCTCCACTGCTTTTGTCAGCTTAATTGCTTCAATATTTTTTTCAAACCGTGACTGTGTACTACCACTATTGCCCTCCCAATCTTTAGAATAATGATATGATATAGCATACTTACCCTTCATATCTTTCAAAACATCAGTAAATTCTACACTCGCAGGTCTTTCATTAGATAAATCATTTGTTTCATTTTGCATTACTTCTATATCTGCAGATTGTGCTTCATCCGAAGTTGCATAACATATAGGATTTTTTGCTGCAAATTCATCGAACACCCGCTGTTCTTCTTCGGTTAGTTCCATATATTTACTCAGATATTGTTCCAATAAAATCAGGTCATTACGACGTTCTAACAATTCATCATCCGATAAATGATAAGGATTGTCTTCTCCAGCAGCATACTTCTGATCCTCTATAATATGATTAAACAAAGAATCATTATGTGCTTCCGGTCCATCTCCAATATCCATACGCCCTGTGTATTCCATCCGGCGTCCTTTATAATATCCGGCTATAGAAAAATCTGTCTTATCATACCACCCTACATTCAATGCCTCATTTTCACGCTCAATATGTTGTTTATTATCGAGATATCCCAATACTTTACTGGCAAGCGCAAATGAAATCTCATGATTATAAGAATTCAAAAACTCTTTTAACAAATGGCTTTCCGTAAAATTAATAGAAAGTAATAAGCTATCTGCCTGTTTATTATCATTATTTTGCTCCAATTCTGTATTTACTGCAGCGTAACGACGATTCTGATCCTGCATAAATGCCAAATAACGATGTGCCTTTACTTCAGAATCAAAATAAAGGATACCATACTCATCAGTCAGATACATTTGATTCTCTGAATTCCAAATTGCATAGCAAGAATTTTCCGTATTCCCTATATTCTCTACTTTTCTTACAGAATACAAAAATTGCTTCTTATCTGTTTTGTCCTTATATTCCTCAATCAGCTCTGCATATACATCCGTTATATCCTCTGCCGAGTCCTCTTTTTCATAAGGGTTGTCCTTAAAATACTTTATGATTTCTTCCGTTACTTCTTCTACTGTCATTTGGGTATAGTTAGAAGAAGAAAACCACCCAACAGAATTTATATAATTTTGGGGAAAACAATTTATAAGCAACTGTTCATTTGTATATTTAGTATCGGAATTATAGGAGGTGCCAATTCGTGCATAATCTGCACCCACAAGATTAAATACTTTCCTACGATTAAGAACAAAAATACTATGTACAAAACCGGTCTTTTCATCAAGAGACATCGTATCAGAAGTTAATACGTCATTCATCAGTCCTCTGATTGCATCAAAACGAGAGTTATTAATAAAATAATCAATAACTTTCTTTCTTACCTCTATCTTTTCTGTTTCCGTCAAATACTGTAAACTATAAAATTCTGTTTCCTGTATTTCTTTCAGTTTGTTACGTTCTGCTTCCAGTTCCTTTACAAAAGATGCCTGGGCATTCTCCAAGATGTTTTTCTCTGTTTCCCACTGAGCATAGTGTTGAATTTCAATGTCATTTTTCCAAAATTGTTCTCTCTTTATAACATTGCACAAACACTTTGCTAGTTCAGTATTAGACAGCAATCTATGTACTTCCTCTGACCTGTTTACTGTATCTTTCGCCATGCGAAGATCAAAGCCTTTAGAATCATGCATCATATTATAGCCGCTGTATCCACTACCACTCACTCCATAAGTCTGATTAATGAATTTTGCCAATGCTGCAGCATCTGATCCACCTTCCGATGCATTATAGATTTTAAAACGAATTTCTTCTGCCCTTTCGCTGCTTTTTTGTATGCCAAGATATAAAAGAAAAGCATCATCCGGTATAAATGTCACTTCCGGTATATCAATATTCTCTGTCAAACTAAAAGGATGTCTGCCATTCAGATAGCTTTCAAGATGCTCAATTCGTGCATAATCATGCGCATAACGGAATTTTACAGATATCTCTCCCATTTCGCATTGATTCCAAAATTCTTTTGCTTTTTCTAAAAGATACTCTGCCTTAGACTTATCCATGAGTGCATTCTGAACTGCAGTCATTATATCCGAATGTACATAAGTATCCCGAAACAATGCAGGAAGTTCTTCTTTTCCAATGTCAAAAGCATCGTAAAAATAATACGATATATCTGTTGCCACTGACTCTAAATCAGCCTGCAGCGCAACAGTTTCTCCTGTTTTATCCATGTATCTGCACTTTTCAATTAGCCTGTAAATATGATTCTCAACATCATTCCAGGGTAAAAGCATATCAGGACTATATAATGAACCCTCTTTTCCGTATTTCAAGTGCATACCATCAAAGCCATAATATACGCTTATCTCCCTACCTTCTACACGAAAACCAAGAGAAGCTCCCTGTAATTCTTTTTTTATATACTCTGTTGCTCTTTCATGGTCTAAACTATCCCCCCATCTTGTAACAAAATAGTTATAAATTGCATTTCTGGACTCTAACCGGTATCCTGCGCTGCCAGCTAATAAAATATAATCAATAATTTCACTGGAAAATGGGAATATACTTATCTTTTCCGGGATCATCATATCCGTTACATCAATGGAATTACTATTCATATTGTCTTCAGCCACAGTACTCATATAAGAGAACAAGCTAATCTGACTATAGGTTCCCTGTTCTAAAAGGTTAATGGACGATACAGGATCTCGCTCTCTATCATCTCTCTCAATGTCGTTCCAATCTGCTCTTCCGCCTGGATTCTGCTCATTGTATCCATCCCCCATACGTTTGCCTGATCCTGCATTTTCCGATGTTCTTTCTCGAACATATTCGCTGCTTCGTCTGTTCTCTGCTTCAGGAACTCCCTCAGCGTTCCTTTGTTCAGCATAACTATTATCTGTTCCGGATATCTCTGCTGCAGGAAGTCCATTACTTTCCGTGCTGATGCCGGCAGTCCTTCTACTGCTTCCTCCAGTCCCTGATAAATCCTGATTGGCTGAATCAGATTGGATGTCTGTGCTATTTCTGATTCGTTCATCTCTTCCATCGGTTTCATTTCTTCTGTAATCCGTGGTTTGTTCATTGTTACTTCTCCTCTCTTCCTCAATATACATATTTAATTTTGCAATCGTATTATGTGCTGCCCTGGTAGCAACTCCAAGTGTTTTCAAAAACAAGGCTGTATTCATGTTATCATTGGTTAAAATATATTTTTTAAAAGTATTAACAGCAAGTTCAGAAAGCGCATAGTTTTCCCCGCTTCGTTCCATAAAGATTTTTGCAGCACACTCAGATACCAATTCCAAAATAGCTTCTGTCTTATCTTCATCATCAAAATATAAATCAGACTCTTTTTCATAAAATTCATTTTGAATTAAAGAATATAAAGTAACTTTGGCGAAC
>OJMO01001923.1_pt1 | contig 12099 bp, 9 predicted proteins | sample 1597241 | NCBI WGS metagenome assembly OJMO01 (sample SAMEA2452129, study PRJEB22498) | human gut metagenome | biome: human feces; feature: human gut; material: feces | place: Australia | collected 2012 | reverse complement strand
CACACCGTCATCTCCATCCGGAACGTAACCGGCAACAACAAGCTCCTGCATCGAATCATTATCCATATCGCCTACATCCAGACCAACAAACTGCATGGTCTGCAGAACGGTATCCTTTTTCTCCTGAATTCCATATTCCTCTCCGGTAAATGCCAGGCGGCGTCCATACTGTTCCTCCATACTGTCCGTTTTCATGGACAGTACTGACAGATACGATCCCATTTTCTTCCACTCTTTCGCCTTTTTCGTATTTGCGGGAATAAATCTGGCATTCGGAAAATAAGCATGACTAAAAGACGTTGCAAGCTCTTCCTTTCCATCCCCGTCAAAATCATAGACTGCCAGACTTGTAATAAAAGGAGTTTTTGAATCGTCAAGCGTCTTGCCGGGTTGCGTCCCCTCCAGATCTGCCAGGTATACCGTTGATCTCTTTTCAAAGGTTTTGGTCGAGGATTCCGTATTGATATCATAGATATCCACATGAGAAGCATTCACTCCATTTCGTGCATCCGTAACCGGAACATAAACTGCTGCCTCATCCTTTCCATCTCCGTCAAAATCACCGCCGCAGACCGTGAGATAAGACCTCGTCTCATGTTCCTTCATAGTGGATACACAGGTGTTGCTTTTTGTCAGATTGACCGCCGTTCCCACCGGCTCATTTGTCTTTGCACTAAGCAGATACAGGTTTAATTCATCCGAGTCTGCTGCCTTCTGCGCAACACACACCTTGTAGTCCTGATAACCGCTCCCGGAGGCATCCAGAGCCGTATATTCCTTGGCTCCGGTCGCTACGGAATCAAACGTTGTCTTTACTGCCTTTCTCTGCTTGCTCTTCAAAAGAGTTCCTGTCTGATCTCCGGAATTTTGATATGTTCCCTGATACCAGCCAAGATTGAGTCCCGTTCCATCTGCCAGATCTGCTGAGTCTGTCTGGCTCCTGTTATAGTTTCCATTGACCAAAGACTTTCCTAAAATCGGCTGAAACAATGACGATATCTTTCCCTCGACAAACAGCTCCATCTGCGGATTCAGGTTCTGATAATCGTCCTTTCCCGCCGTATATGGATTCCGTTCGGAATCCTCTGTCTCCTGTGTTGTATCAAAGGCAAGCTTGTCATAAATACTTTTCTCTGCCTGTCCGTTTTCCTTCAGGCTGCTTGCGCCCGCCCTCTTTACAATACTTTGTGCCGGGATCCCCGATACCAGCATAGAGCCTGCCAGCATCACGGACACCCATTTTTTCCATTTTCTCATAAGCTCCTCCTTGTTTCTCCTTTCATGATTGCACTCAATTATAACAAAGCACTTCCGAAAAGTACACTAGCCAAACGGCTAAAATAGCGACAAAAAAGAAGCTCTTTGATGCTTCCTCCCTCATCCGCAAAAGATACTTCGGATCCATTCAAAAAGGCAGACGCACAAACGCCTGCCTTATATATGCTGCCGGACTGCAAAAGCTGCTTAACAACAAAGCAATCGACAACATCGTTTCTATTAAAATTAAATGATTATTTCGTACCAAAGATACGATCACCGGCATCACCAAGACCCGGACAGATATATGCATCCTCGTTAAGCTGTCTGTCAAGATGACCAACATAGATCTGCACATCCGGATGTGCCTTATGAAGCTTCTCAAGCCCCTCCGGCGCAGCAATGATACACATAAACTTGATATTCCTGCCGCCGTGCTTCTTGATCTGATCGATCGCATCAATAGCAGAACCGCCGGTTGCCAACATCGGATCACAGACAACGATCAGTCTCTCCTCGATCGGATTTGGCAGCTTACAATAATATTCCTGTGGCTGATGTGTCTCCTCATCACGGTACATTCCAATGTGACCAACCTTTGCATTCGGAACCAGAGCAAGGATACCGGAAACCATACCAAGTCCGGCACGAAGGATCGGTACGACTGCCAGCTTACGTCCGGAGATCATCGGTGTCATGCACTTCTCGATCGGAGTCTCAATCTCTACATCCTCCACCGGAAGATCAGAAAGTGCCTCAAATCCCTCCAGCATCGCGATCTCATCGACAAGCTTACGGAACTCGTTTGTCCCGGTCGCCTTATCACGGAGCAGGGAAATTTTATGCTGAATTAACGGATGTTCAAAAATTACAATATTATCGGATTTAATCATGTTACGCGTCCTTTCTTTCGGATATCTGCTATTATCTCCAATGCAGTTCTCTTATAGTCTTTTATTATTTATTTTCTTCAGTTTCTTCTGTCTCTCTATCACTGTTCATCACATAAACACCACGGCTTCTGTCTCCCTCCGGATGCTTTCCGAAGCTGTAATCATTGCCCGGAAGGATCGCATTGAGAAGGATACCTGCGATCGCTGCAACAGCCAGTGCTGTCAGTGTAATGGAAGTACCTGCCACACGGAAGGTAAGACCATCGGAAAAACCAAGACCGCAGACAAAGATCACGCCTGCGATAATGAGGTTCCTTGACTTTGTCAGATCAACTCTGTTCTCAACCACATTTCTTACACCGATTGCAGAGATCATACCATAAAGCATGAAGGACACGCCTCCGATGATCGCTGACGGCATTGTTGAAATGATTGCGGAAAACTTCGGAATAAAGGAAAGAATAACAGCAAATACTGCTGCGATCCGGATCACTCTCGGATCATAGACCTTGGAAAGTTCAAGTACACCGGTATTCTCTCCGTATGTTGTATTGGCAGGACCTCCAATGAGACCGGCAAATGCAGTTGCAATACCGTCACCCATCAGTGTACGGTGAAGACCCGGATCCTCAATGTAATTCTTACCTACGGTTGCGGAAATGGCAGACATATCACCGACATGCTCCATCATGGTTGCGATCGCGATCGGTGCCATAACAAGGATAGCGGTCACATCAAACTTGCAGATCTGGAACGGTGGAAGTCCAACCCAGCTTGCAGTAGAAACGGAAGCGAAATTCAGGATTGCAGAACCGTCCGGATTCGTCACTCCGCAGGCATTTAAGATCAATGCAAATGCATAGGAGATCAGAACACCCATCAGGATCGGGATGATCTTAAACATACCCTTGCCCCAGATATTGAAAATAATGATCACTGCCAGTGCCACAAAGGCGATCAGCCAGTTGCCGGACGCATTGCTTACGGCACTTGGTGCCAGGGAAAGTCCGATACAGATAATGATCGGGCCGGTTACCACCGGTGGAAGGAAACGCATCACACGTTTTACGCCAACGCACCGGATGATCAGTGCAAGGATCAGATACAACAATCCTGCCACAACAATTCCGCCACACGCATACTGCAGTTTTTCTTTATCTGCCATATTGGCAAATATCCCGGTATCCAGTGCCGCAACGCTGGAAAAGCCTCCCAGAAAAGCAAATGAAGATCCCAGAAAAGCAGGAACCTTAAATTTGGTACACAGATGGAAAAACAAGGTACCGAATCCTGCACAGAACAATGTCACCTGTACGGACAATACCTGTGAGGTACTCTGAAAATAGCTGTTTACCAGAATCGGTACAAGAATTGTCGCTCCGAACATAGCGAACATATGCTGCAGACCAAGCAGCAGCATTTTCGGCGTGCCCAAAACCCTGGCATCTCTTATAATGTCTTTTTGTTGGTTCATTATGAAAAACTCCTCCTAATAATAGTATATTCATATCCGGCAATCAGCCGGAGCATTAGCTTATGTTTGATGGGATCTCCCCGACCACATCCAGATAAAAAATAACCAGTGTCTGTGACTGGTATGGATATACCCAGAGTGACCCGATGCCTAAAGACAGCAGACACAGTATCTGCAATCCGATAAAGCTCAGATAAATATAAAATAATCTTCCTTTATTTCCCTTCATGATCTGACGGCTGATCTTTAATGATTCGCGTGCCTTCATCTGCGGATGATCCAAAAGCAGATACAATGCCAGTGCATACCACATCTGCACGAAAACTGCCAGAATCGTGCTCACAATACCAAGTATCACCAGTACTGCAATCGCCGCAGGCGACTTGTCCAGGACAAAAAATAACACAGCACCTGTGATCACAGGAATACAGCTGATCAGCGTTGCAATAATCAAAAGCAGTCCTGCAATGATATAACGGTCCGGGTGATTTTTAAACCCGTAAAATACCATGCCAAGTGTCATTTCTTTTTTCCGTGCAAGTGACAGATGAAGCTGAAGGATTCCGACAGACAATACCATGCTTAAAAGTGTGATCAGAAATTCTGCCACATAAAACATGATCGTCACCGGAAGCGGCTGTGCATCTTTCTGCAACATGGAAAATGGGAGTTCTACCGCCAAAGGAATCAGTGTGGCGGCAAGAAATGCTCCCATTGGTATTTTATAATTTCCATTTAAATTGTCTCTTGCGATTCGTTTTAATTCTTTGCAAGGTAGGTTCATTTGTTTATACTCCGTTTCTGTAACTGATTGCTTTTCTCATTATAGCATGGCTATGCAGATGCAACAATCTTTTTATTTTGCCATAAACTGCTTCATCAGTTCATTATAATCCATGCCCTGCATATCAGAATAGGCCTTTAAAAATCCATCGATACTTCCATACTGATGGATGGCATACCCCAGAACCGATGCGTACAGTCCGATAGCCGCAACCAATGCCATAATCCCCAGAATCATTCCGATCTGTGCTTTCGAAGTATAAGACATCATGCCTCCGCGGGAAAGTGTTGCAAAAATAACCGCCAGAGCCCCACACGGCACAGCAAGATACAGACAGGTGCAGCTTAGTAATGCAATTGATCCAAGTATCAGGGAAGCTGCCTCCATGCGTGCAGATCTCCGGCTGCGATACGGCTGATTCGGATTTGGTTGATAAGATGATCCATACATATCCATAATACGTTTTCCTTTCTTTTTAGGATTGCTTTTATTGTAACATTTCATATATAATAGGGAAAGTATTATTTGACAGGAAAGGACTATTAAGGGGAAAATTTATGGATATTAATACAAAAATTGCGGAAGAACTCGGCATTCGAAAAGAACAGGCCTCCGCTGCCGTAAAACTGATCGACGAAGGATGCACCATTCCTTTTATTGCCCGGTACCGGAAAGAAGCTACCGGAGCATTGAGTGATGAAATTTTACGAAATCTCTATGACCGTCTGGTGTATCTGCGAAATCTGGAGGACAAAAAACAGGCCGTACTGGCCTCCATTGAAGAACAGGGAAAACTGACGGAGGAACTGCGTGCACAGATTCTCGCGGCCGAAACACAGGTTGCAGTGGATGATCTGTACCGCCCGTACCGTCCGAAGCGACGTACCCGTGCAACCATTGCCAGAGAAAAAGGATTAGAACCTCTGGCAAATCTGATTCTCTTACAGAAGATGACGGTTTCTCCTCTGGAAGAAGCAAAAAACTATGTCAATCCGGAAAAAGAAGTGGCTACCCCGGAAGAGGCGTTAAACGGAGCAAAAGATATCCTTGCGGAAGGCATCTCAGACAACGCGGATTTCCGCACCCATATCCGTGAACTTACCATGAAACACGGTCAGCTTTTATCTGCTGCCAAAGACCCGGACGCCGAATCGGTCTATGAAATGTATTATGATTTCAATGAAGGACTCTCTAAACTGGCAGGACACCGCATTCTTGCCATCAACCGCGGAGAAAAAGAGAAATTTCTCACAGTAAAAATTGAAGCTCCGACCGATCGTATCCTTTCCTATCTTGACCGGAAAATAATTACGAATCCTCAGGCTTTCACCGCACCGGTGCTGCATGAGGCACTGGAAGACGCTTACAACCGCCTGATTGCACCTGCCATTGAGCGCGAAATCCGAAACGATCTGTTTGAAAAAGCCGAAGACGGTGCCATCCGTGTATTCGGCAAAAACTTAGAGCAGCTCCTGATGCAGCCTCCGATTGCCGGTCAGGTTGTACTTGGCTGGGATCCGGCATTCCGTACCGGATGCAAGCTCGCTGTGGTGGATCCGACCGGAAAAGTACTTGATACTACCGTAATCTATCCGACTGCCCCGCAAAACCGCGTGGACGAAGCCAAAGCGGTACTGAAAAAACTGATTTCCAAATACCATATTACATTAATCTCTCTGGGAAACGGTACTGCTTCCCGCGAATCCGAACAGATCATCGTACAGCTTCTCAAAGAGATTCCGGAACCGGTACAATACATCATCGTAAACGAAGCCGGTGCCTCCGTATACTCTGCCAGCAAGCTGGCAACCGAAGAATTCCCGCAGTTTGATGTCGGACAGCGAAGTGCCGCATCCATGGCGCGCCGCCTGCAGGACCCACTCGCAGAGCTGGTAAAAATCGACCCGAAATCCATTGGTGTCGGACAGTACCAGCATGACATGAACCAGAAGAAACTGACCGAAGCGCTGGATCATGTCGTGGAAGACTGCGTAAACCGTGTCGGTGTGGACTTAAATACCGCTTCTGCTTCCCTGCTGGAATATGTCTCCGGTGTGAGCAAAGCCATTGCCAAAAATATTGTAGTCTACCGCGAAGAAAACGGAAAATTTGCCTCCCGTTCCCAGCTTCTGAAAGTGGCCAAGCTTGGACCGAAAGCCTATGAACAGTGTGCCGGCTTCATGCGCATCAGTGACGGAAAAAACCCTCTGGATGCCACCGGTGTACACCCAGAATCCTACGCAGCCACGAAACAGCTGCTGGAAACACTCGGCTATACGCTTTCTGATGTGACAGACCGCAATGTTGCCGGGATCTCGAAAAAAGTCCGGGATTACAAAAAGCTTGCACAGGATCTGGAAATCGGCGAACTGACTCTCCGGGATATCGTAAAGGAACTGGAAACGCCTGCCCGTGATCCGCGTGAGGATATGCCAAAACCAATCCTGCGCAGTGACGTGCTCGAGATCAAAGATCTGACTCCGGGCATGGTATTGAAGGGAACCGTGCGAAATGTCATTGATTTCGGTGCCTTTGTGGATATCGGAGTCCATCAGGATGGTCTGGTACATATCTCGCAGATGTGTGACCGCTTTATCAAGCATCCACTGGAGGTCGTCAGCGTCGGGGATATCGTGGAAGTGAAAGTTCTTAGTGTGGATGTGAAAAAGCAACGGATTCAGCTTACAATGAAGATCTAACATTCAGGAAACAATTTTTAAAGAGAGGTCATATCCTGTCATGGTTGTGGCCTCTTTTTTGGTCACCCTGCCAGCGGATTATTGACCACGGGTACAGATTCTCAACTTTTTGGTATTTACAGTTGATTTCTGCATGCAAATAAGATATTCTGTCTTTAACACATATAATTCCAAATCTGATGAGTGATTCGCTCGTTTATCCACTGGAATTTTAATTAAATACAGGATCAAAAACGACTCGGTTTTCCCGTTTTTTTCGGTTGTAAAACTATGTTGTTTTGATATATACTAAAGGAAAGGCAGGATACTACATGGGGAACACTGACATTGTGGCAGCTCCGCTGTCAGATGCCAACGAGAAAAACACTACAGAACACAGCACTATTTTTGATGATGTATTCCGGACGATCGCACAGAAAATGCCGCAGCTTCTGATTCCGCTGATCAATGAAGTTTTCCACACTTCCTACAGTGAGGAGGAACCATTTGAACAATTGCGGAATGAACACTATGAAAAATTCGGAACGGTGGTCACGGACTCTATTATCCGGATCGGCAACCATATTTATCATCTGGAGTGCCAGTCCTCAAAAGACAAAACGATGGTCATACGCATGTTTGAATATGATATTTCAATTGCTATTGAGCACGCTTCTTTTGAATCAAATGATATCTGGGAAATTGAATTTCCGCAGTCATGTGTACTTTATATCCGCAATCACCGTTCACTTCCGGATTTTCACGAAGCGATTGTGAAGTTTGCGGACGGTCAGAAAATTCGTTACCGCGTTCCGATCATACAGGCAAAGAAATACACGGTCGATCGGATTTTTGAAAAACGGCTGCTGATTTTACTTCCATATCATATCTTACGGTATGAACACTTTTTGAAGCACAACGGAACGGATTCGAAGAAAGTGCAGCATCTGCTCGACGATTTCCGGAAGATCAACCGAAAGTTAGAGGAAACATCTGAGAAGGAACAAAAGTCACATCTTTATATGGATATGATTGTTTTAATCGAGGAGATTGCAGATTATATTATTCCAGAGGATAATGAGATCAGGAAAGGATTGGGTGAGATTATGGGTGGTAAGATTTTGAAATTACGCTCTGAAGAGTTGTTGGAGCTTGGAGAAGCTCGAGGGGAAGCTCGAGGGGAAGCCAGAGGCAGGCTTACCGGACTACATGAAGCCAAAATTGATGCAATTCAAAATATGATTGATCTTGGTTTAACCAGAGAACAGATTTTAAGAAAATATTCTCCAGAGGAATATGAAGAGGCGATAAATTCTATGTCGGTAAAAGCATGACATAATCCGTCTATAACTGTATTTTTCTTATTTCTATGCTATGAGATGTATTTTAATTATATCTCATAGCATTCATGAAAGAACATTCGTTCAAATTACCATTATAATTACAATTTCATACGTTTGATCATAACTGCTTCTGTTTCTTACACTTTCCATATTGTAAAAACAGATGCTTATGATATATACTAAAGGAAAGGCAGGACATTACATGGGGAACACTGACATTTCGGTAAACACGTTACCAGATGCCAACACAGAAAACACGACAGAACACAGCACTATTTTTGATGATGTGTTCCGGACAATTGCACAAAAGATGCCACAGCTTCTTATTCCGCTGATCAATGAAGTTTTCCACACTTCCTACAGTGAGAAGGAACCCTTTGAACAGCTACGGAATGAACACTATGAAAAATTCGGAACCGTGGTCACGGACTCCATTATCCGGATCGGCAGCCACATTTATCATCTGGAGTGCCAGTCCACCAAAGATGAAACGATGGTCATCCGGATGTTTGAGTACGACATTTCCATTGCGCTTGAGCATGCTTCTTTTGCGAAGCATGCGATCTGGGAAATTGAATTTCCGCAGTCGTGCGTACTTTACATCCGCAATCACCGTTCACTTCCGTATTTTCACGAAGCGATTGTGAAGTTTACGGACGGTCATAAAATTCGTTACCGCGTTCCGATCATACAGGTAAAGAAATACACGGTCGATCGGATTTTTGAAAAACGGCTGCTGATTTTACTTCCATATCATATCTTACGGTATGAACACTTTTTGAAGCACAACGGAACGGATTCGAAGAAAGTGCAGCATCTGCTCGACGATTTCCGGAAGATCAACCGAAAGTTAGAGGAAACATCTGAGAAGGAACAAAAGTCACATCTTTATATGGATATGATTGTTCTGATTGAGGAGATTGCGGATTATATTATTCCGGAGGATAATGAGATCAGGAAAGGATTGGGTGAGATTATGGGTGGTAAAATTTTAAAGTTACGGTCGGAGGAACTGTTGGAGCAGGGCGAGGCCAGAGGTAGACTTACCGGGCTACATGAAGCCAAAATTGATGCGATTCAAAATATGATTGATCTTGGTTTAACCAGAGAACAGATTTTAAGGAAATATTCTCCAGAGGAATATGAGGAGGCAGAACCCGGAAAATCGGCTCTGCCCATTCGTAACTATTCACAAATTTATGACACCTCAATTATTTTTAATTGTTTTTAATTGTTTTTAATCGTTTTTTATCTTTTTCGCTCGCCTCCCGAAATGTATTTATCGGATATTCAGAACGGTTTCCCGCACATATTTTTACTTCATTCACATACATTGGCACATAAACATCCCACTCGCCATCCAAACGGTCAATTGCCCGATGCAACTTTGACATGACCTCTGATCTTTTGTGATCTTCTTTTATACATCTGGCAGCGACAGGAATGAGTCCATTAATCCAATTAGAGTTTACCAGCACCACATCATCATCTTTTTTATCTTTCAAAGACTCTACAAACTTGATGTTAGCTGTTGCCTCAAACACTTTTTTATATATATTCTTTTCTAATGCAGCTTCTTTACTCAAACCGTAACCTCCTACCATGTCGACGTATCAGCTATATTATTTTCTACAAAATGTTGCATATTTATCGGCATAAAATATCGAAATTCCTGAATAAATTCAGACACAATTTGATCAATTCTAAAATAATCCATTAAAAATAACAACTTTCTATCTTCTTCTCTATATACCGTAACCCCAAATGTTATCCATGGCATTTGGCATATCACTTCCTTATTTCGCGGAACACATTCAATATAATCATTACCCTCAATCTCCGGAACTGCCGTCAAAAAATCACACCAAGTATTATTTTTATCTTTTCTGTTTTCATTTTTACAATAACTTTTCCCACACCCCATATGATTTACTGAAGCGATTAAAGGATGTTTCTTCTCATATGCGAATTTAAGCAGTTCATCCCATGCCAACGGTTTCATAATATACTCCTCCCATTTCGGAGCCTTTGCTAAACATAACTGATCATAAGTTGCTGTTTCAATTTTCTTTTTCTTATTAAGCCATCTGAAATGTACACGAAGTTCTGCTTCCGTTATTTCATTTTTATTCAATAGCTTTACAACTTCTTCCGAAAAGATGTAACAAATCTTATATAGGTATGCCTGAAACATTTTTTCAAGAATATCCTCTTTTCCCTTAAAGAGCTTTTCTTTATCTGGTACATTTTCTCCATCAATAATTATTTTTTTATATATTTCTTCTTGTGAAAATTGGAGATTGATCTGTTCCAAAACACCCCTGCGCTCTTTTTCCAATTCTATATATACTTTCCTGCGTACATTTCCCATCAACATCATATATAGTTGCATCCATTGAATCATGTCATCTGTAATATAGCATGCTTTTGGCGATCTTTTTTGTATTGTTGTCAGATCAAAAAATGCTTTCGTATTACTTGCCTTAATGGGCATAATTATTTTTTGGTCGAGTTTTGCCTTGGCGTCAGGATAAAAATTTATATCAGGCTCAAACTTACCCATCCGATCCGCTTTTCTCACATACACATCCATTGAATTAATGTCCATATTACAAGTATACCATGCATAATTGTGTTCATATTGGTAATTGCTCTCATTTTCATCATCTGGCCACCCAATTCCCGCCACAAGCGTAGTCAATGTATGTCTTGTATTTTGCAAATTTGTAATTTCACTATCATGAATATGTCCTCCGATATAAAGATCAACATTCAATTTATCGTTTGAGATATATTCTCTCTTTACCATAGTTTCTTCTTTTCCCGATAGCCAATTTAGTGGGTGATGAGCTAATACAATTGTTAAATCATATCCTTTTCCTCTATGTTGCTCGTAATCTTGTATCAACTTATTTAATTGAAATCTTCCAAACTTCAAATGTCTTTCATCTTTATCCCCCATACAGCTCCAAGCTGTATTACATCTTAAAAACGCGATTCTTTTATTATTAATCTCAACCGCTTCCGCTCCATACAATTCATATTTTTTATCTGGTTCAAATATTTTGTAAATTTTTTTCGTCAAATCTATATGTTTTTGAAACTCAAGTTCAATATATTTCCAATAGTTATCATAAAATTTTTTATTCTTATTTTTTTCAGATCTATACTTTTTCAAGATATCTTTATCCAAAATACTACGCTCTTTATCATGATTTCCCGGAATAATAAAAATGTCCTTGACTTTTACTGACAGTATCTTATGCAAACGATCGAAAAATTTCAAAACGGAATTTTTATATGCATAATTTCCATGATGTACTAAATCCCCTGTTACAACAATAATAATATTTTCACAGTATTCACTCTGTTCTTTTATGTCGTTCAATAATCTATCCATTAATGGTGGCAAATTTCCATCAGTTTTATTGATATGAAGGTCTGACAAATGCAATATGGTAAAGTCATCCATTTATTTTCCTCTTTACAAATACAATATGATCTTATTTTATCTTTTGATATATTTTTATAAACTTAATAGGGAACCCCAAAAGAGTTCCCTATTAAATAACAGTTTTGTTATGAAATTACTGTAACAGAGAAAGTACACCCTGATTAGACTGATTAGCCTGTGCAAGCATAGACTGTCCAGCCTGTGCAAGAATGTTGT
>OJMO01001915.1_pt1 | contig 12141 bp, 11 predicted proteins | sample 1597241 | NCBI WGS metagenome assembly OJMO01 (sample SAMEA2452129, study PRJEB22498) | human gut metagenome | biome: human feces; feature: human gut; material: feces | place: Australia | collected 2012 | reverse complement strand
GACTAAAGCCGGACGGATTTTCGGAGAGATGGCAGAGTGGTCGATTGCGGCGGTCTTGAAAACCGTTGAGGGTCAAACCTCCGGGGGTTCGAATCCCTCTCTCTCCGCTGAAACAAAAACGAAGGACTTCACAAAAGCCTTCAAAAACAGCATTAAAGCACCGTATATCAATAGATTACGGTGCTTTTTCTATATAGGCACCCCAACAAGGTGAAGGCTTGTATGTAGGGTTTGGCAGTCAAAGTTCGGGGTCTGTAGAAATTTAGTGGGGATAAATTTCTACTGACCCATAATCTTTCCTTTCAAGCACAAAGGTAATTCCGGTTTTTACAAGTTAAGGATAAACCGTTTGACGGCACCGGGGAGAAATCTCCACACTCACAAGGTAGTATTTCTCCCCATGTCCTTGCCCTCATGGTAAGAGCCGTGTCATTGGACGCGCCTCTTGAAACAAAGATTATATGCTCCAGCATAACACCATTAAAATTTGGCTTATGAATACAGAAACGCTTACATTCCGGTCGAACCGACAAGAGGACGAGGAGGAATCCCTTTATAAATCTCCATTCCAAAATCGCCTATCGGTCAATTTCATGATATAATTGCATTTTCTTTTTCAGGTATTCATCTTTGCCGATAAAATTTTGAGAGCCTATAGCTCCTCCGGCATATTCAAACACTACGAAAGGTGAGTAAACAATAGAGGCTTCAGATTCATTGATTTTCTTTTGTTCATCAGAGGAGAGCGGTATATGATATATCTGATAGTAATACTTTCCCATACCGATGCGACGGAATCCGATACTAAAAGGAGCGTCAGGAATAGCCTGCAAGGAAATAGAAATACAGCCTATTTCATCCAACTCTTTCTTCAGCCATATTAACGAATTTCTGTCGAGACCACTTTGGATTAGTAATGAATCTATCTTTTCCTCGCTCGGATCCCAATTGGATTTCATCTCACCACTGCTGTTTGAGAAATGGAAGATAGAAACATCGCCATGCTCAAATTCAATATCTACGGAACATCCGGGAGTCATTTTATTGTAAAGATTACGATATATCTGCTCCATGCGTCTGCCATATTCTGTATAATGACTTTCCATAATATCGGCATCACATCTGTTAAACGGATTGAGAAATATGAACGAAATCAAAAGAATATTTACACCATTCAACCCCAACAATATTTTCTTATGTTTGCTATTGCACCTTAGCGAACAGACAAATGATATGCAGGCAACAATAAATGCAGGAATGAATAACCAAAAGAATATGGCAATCACCCATACGAATATCAAATCGCTTACAATGAGTCCTAAAAGACACACGGAAAGGAACAATACACAAATGTATTGTATTGTTATCCATAATGGTTTATCGGTCAGTTTCATAGTTCAAAAAATATAAGATTGCGAATGAATAGATATAGAGTGTAACTACGAAAATCCATATGCCGATTTTCCATCTAAGTCTTGTTTTATCGGGTAAATTCCCGAAACGGATATAATATCGTTCACTCCGTTTTTCAAAGTCCATGAACCACCCGCATATAAAATAAACTGCAAGTGTAATCCACGCCAACGTACAATTATGCCAATGGAATATGATTGAAAAGCATAATGCCATCACAATGCCACCATCCAAAAGCCTGATATCATAAACGCTGGGAAGGGTGTCTTTCTTGTTGTTTCTACCCAGAGCCATCAATGCGTATGCACGTATCTGAACAATGTTGTTGAAAATGTATGCAAATACATTTCTTATTCGAATGGTTACTTGTTCACGGTTGCACCAACGGCGGATATATGTGTAGCTATCGCTAAACATTCCGCTCTGAAAAATACATCTATGTTTATTCTTGCGGGCTTCTTTGATAATTGCCAAAGCATCTTCCTCTTTGCCATTATGAATAAGAGTCATAAGATATAGCAGTCGGTCGGGGTCATAATCCATTTTTGACTCGTCAGGGAAAAATGAGTCTGCATTAGGATTGGCAATTATGAATTTTGATATTGCATCCGTTGCATTTTTGAACATTCCATCAATTATATCAGTGAGTTCCTCCTTGTCTGTAACTTTCGTTATCTCGTCTGAAGTTAGGATTTGCCCTGATAGAGAGTAAGCTCCTGTTCCACGCAAGCTCAAAGGTTCTTTCTTGTTATCCGAGGCATCCCATATATTCCACCACAAATTATCGGCATACATAGGCTTGACAGTAAGCCGGGCTTCATCGGAAAGAAAATAAAGACAGAAAAAATAGTCGCCCTCAACCTTGAAGTTGATATAAGAGCTTTGGCGAAAACCATATTTAAGGCTCACGCTACGTCTGGCATCGGCTATCATTTTCTGGTATTCTTTGTCGGTCATCTCACTATCAATCCAGTTCTTATCCACAAAATTAATACAATTCTCGCTAAAGCCGTTACGTTACCATACGTAAAGTGTTTGAACTGAGTGGAAAACATGAAATCTTATCCCTCTTTTATGTGATTCTGCGGTTTCAGCCTCATTTCCCTGCTTTTCCTTCTGTTTTGGCTACTATTTTATGTAGTTTGTGTCTCTTACATTGTACGAATATCATTATCAAGTTCTTTTCTCCATACTATAATTCCTATAGTCGGAAAAATAATCGTGAAAAGTAAAGCGGCTTGAGCATAACCAATAGGCAAGTAATCATCTTCAAAAAAGAGATAATCTGTTTTTGAAGAATAATACAGCTTAGGTATTTCTCCTGCCTTTATTTTGTCCAATATCCGATCTCCTGTATGTAATGTATATTGTTTAGAGTTGTATGTTATATAAATTTGATTTGAACTTTTATAGTGTCTCTTTTCCAAATATCCATTATATGTATAGTCAGTAATAGGATTTTGAGTTTGTTCTATATATCTGCCATATAAATTGAACATATATAGAACAAGAGATAAAACAAAGCCGAAGCAATATGATATTTAAAAAAAAGATCTAATCTTCATATCTTACATAGTTTATTTTGTTCGGTAAGACCTCCCTCCTCAATTTATAAATAGCTATTTGAGGAAGATGCGGACGACATTGTACGGGACTTTCAGGACGAATATCTGGGACAATATGACGATGAAGAAGATTTCGCCTACCAAATCGTGGAAGAATGTTACGACCTGCCGGAGTTCACAAAAACCTATTTCGACTACAAACAGTTTGCCCGTGATTTGTTCATGTGCGACTACTGGTTTGATGACGGATTAGTAATCACTTATAAGAAGTAAATTTAAAATAAAAACAACCAACTATATACTTTAAGATACCAAATAACCGCAGGTAGTATTATAACCTTAAATAAGGTTACTTAATAGGGTTAGCGCATCAGATAATCTCTAACGCTCTCTATGATGAATTTTATTACCATTTGAGCCACGGTCTTTCGTTGACATATTGGCGAACACTTTTGAATGCGTTGAGAAACGAGTTTAAGGTGAATTTATGATACATAATAAAACGGTTTAAGTCACCAACAGTGGTGATGCCGCCGATGTATCAATCGAAAATCCGTTCTCTCAAAATTGGCGAATATTAGCTAAGTAGCTTTATTTCAACGCAGAAACCCCGGCACTCTTGCGAATGTCGGGGTTTCAATTGTTCTAACGCCAAGAATCAGAGTATCGTTTTCTTCTTTAACTCAAATTCTTCCTGCGTTATTATGCCTTTTTCTTTAAGTTCATATAGTTTCACGATTTCATCGCTACTTGTAATCGTACTGCTGCCAACCGGACCGGCCATATTGATTGCAACAGTATTTACGTTGTTAGTCGGTGTAGTTAAAACCGCAACTTCTTTTGGTGAGTTATATTTGCGATTGAATTTTTCATCACTCATACATAAGAAGCCGATGAAATCTATGAATGCAATCAGACTTGGGATTAGAGTCCAAGAAAACAGCAGATAGGCAATTCCAAGCCCAGTCTGTCCGAGATAAAACCGATGTATACCGAGTCCTCCCAAGAAGAATGCGAGGATTACGGTCGTTGCCTTGCTTTTCATTGCTGCATCTCTTGTGAGAATTTCTGAATGACGCGGGACATTCTCTTCATTTGAGCAGGTGTCATTTCATTTTCCGCACCATGCAGTTTGTCCGTTAACGAATTGAATTTCTGAAGTGCCTTTGCATAATTTGCATAAGCACTTTGGTCGCCGTTCTTGATTTTCTTGTAGTACTTTGATAGCTCATTGAAATACGCTTCGTACTCGTCAATCCATTTGTCATAGTCAACGGTGTTCGTTACTGTTGATGAAGCAGTTGAATTCTCGTAATCTTCGCCTTCTTCGGTATTTTCTTCGACAGATGTCACCTTTTCAGGTTCCTCTCCTATGGCAAAGCCATCATCAATGAGTTCAAAGGTTGTGGCTTCGTTGAAAATCCTCGTTCCAAGGTCTTTGTCTTGACCGAGATACTGCCAAGTAAACGATACCGATTTTGTATCTCCAACATTTCCATTAGCGAGCAATTCCTTGACCTTGTCGAATTCTTTGTTGCTGGCCTCGAAACCATAGACTCCTGTGTCAAAGATTTCTCCGTTTTCGCCAACTGCATTGATACGGATTTTCGGAAAATTCGTTTCGTGGTAAGCTTCGGTCGGCTGTCTTTTGAGTTTGAACTTTACTGTTATTCGACCTTCCTCACCATTGTTTGTGAACTTGTACGACCCATCTACAACTTCGATGTAGTCTTTGATGAACCCCGATACCTCTACGTTAGAGGCGTTGACTTCCCGATCTTCGGGAATTTTGGAACATGACATCACGAATAGCGATATCATGAACATGAGCAGCACTTTTCTCATTGTATTGCTGTTTTTGTCTTTCCACAGCCTCAACGGAAAGGTTATACTTGAAACAGAAGGCGTGAGACTGTTAGACTTATATCAAGCGTAGGTCCTGGACAACCTCTGTGTTGGATACAAGAATACAGCTCACGCCTCGGAAAGTATATAGGCGTAATGCTATACACGAACCAAGGGGAGCGTTTTCGCTTGACTCTCAACACAGTATGAATTGTCCAGATTCACGCTTGAGAAAAGCACTAAACGCTTCCGATTAAACATGTCGTCACTAAGGACATACAAATATACTAATTTTCTGTGGATTATGTTGTATCTCCAAGTAATAAGTTGCGGCTCACATGGAAATTATTGCCGGATAAGAAGTTTAGAAACACTTGCAGTGCGGATAAATGTCGGTTGTTATAACGAAATGAAAACTCGCTGCAATATCTGTCCAAGTATTTTCGACCTACCGAATGATAGGTGCTTTTTAATCCTCGTTTCAACTGTCCCCAAAATCCCTCAATGCCATTAGTATGGAAACCTCGTTTATTCTTATAACTACCGTTATTATGCTCTACAATCTCGTGACGGTAATTCTTGGATAGTCCATTATAGCTCACAAATCCATCAGTCACAACGGTTGAGTGTCGTTTAACAACCCAATTGATAACTGTATGCAGAGTATTTGCACTAACATCGGGAACAGTTAAGGCGAATACTCTATCACGTGTCAAGAGTCCGAATACAGGAGTTTTCTGCACGACTACGACCTCGATTTTGCCAAATCTTGCCTTTGGGCTTACCACCGATATACGTTTCATCCATTTGTACGATGCCACTAAACGCATCACGAAGTTTACTTACATCATCCATATGATTGCATCTAATCTTATGTAAAATAGACCATGCTGTCTTTTGCGTTATTCCGAGGTCTTTTGATAGTTGCACACTGCTGATTCCTTTTGTATGCGTTAAGAATTGGATTATTGCGTAAAACCAATCGTATAGAGGTATGTGCGTTCCCTCAAACATAGTTCCGACGGTTACTGTGAATGTCTTGCGACAGTGTCGGCACTTATATTTGCCTTGAAATACCCCGTTCCTTGTCAGTCGGTAATGAGTGGTGGACTCTGTGTCACAGTGCGGACATTTTGGTGTTCCGTTCCACCTTATATTCTCCAAGAATTCACGGCATGATTTCTCATCATGTAGCGTCCTTAGAATGTCTTTTACCGACTTAAATTTCTGCATAGCCCTTTGATTTGGGCGAGTAATACGTTTTCGATTATCTCATTTTAGTCCTTTATTTGTATTATTAAATATAATCAATTTTATAATAACTTGAAAATCAAGAATATCCAAAGTTTATTATTGAAATAATCGCAACAATTAAAAGATGTTAAATAAAACTAATAAAGATAATGGTTGGAAAGCCAAACTGATACATAAGCGTCTTGGGCGAGATAGCAACTTTGTTCACGACCCATCAGACGCAGATAGTCATTATACTTGGAAATTCTTCGTTAACTTTCCCGAAAAGCTATATAAAGACATCGTCCGAACAAAGACAGATGAAGAGATTGCAGAGTTGACGTTATCGGATAAACTGAATTACATGGATTTGCATCTCCCAAGAGACCGATTCTTGCACATTACTGAACTTGTGGAAGCAGACAAACGATATCCCCAAATTGAGTATATGCTGATAAATCCGAGAGTCGGACCAGTGTATCATGGAGATTACGTAGAACGATAAATTAGGACAAAGAGAACCTCGACATTCAAATGAGTGCCGAGGTAATTTTATGCTGGTATCTTAAAGTATATAGTTGGATAAAAAATAGATTAATATGTATATTTTAAAAATTCAAATAGAAACCATGCGCTTGAATATGAACACATTTTATGATAAGTGTCACCTTTATCGCTATCAGCAAAATCAGATATGCTTTTAATCATCATACATTTTTTTCCTAACATGTGAGCTGTCATATACAAACCATAACCTTCCATATCTAAGCCTCGCAGTTTTTGATTTTCTTTTAATAAATCCTTCATAAATCCCATATTTGCAACGACATAGGAACCACATGCTCCTGGTTTGAAGTGAATTGAAGGTGTTTTTTTAATCAAGTTAAGGTTCATTTTGTCAAGTGCATGCATTATAAGACTTTCAGGATGTTTCTCTTCGATAAATGTATTCATCTTTCCTTTTAAATCAAAGTCACATTCCAGCATTTTGGGATTTTTCTTAAAGAATGTACCGTCCTCAGATTCACAAAGTTTTCCACTACCATAATCATATTCCGACTCTGCTATAAAAATATCACCAAAATCTATAAGGTCATCAGATGCTTTTTTAAATCCTGCACATATACCTGTCATAAATAATGCTTCTATATTAAACAAGGAGAACATGCATGAAGCCATTACTGAGGCTGCCTGCATACCTGGCATATTATTTCGTCCTGCTATAATTTTTAAAGTATGACCTAATTCTGTACGAAAATCAGCAAAGAAAAAATCGTTTGAAATTCCTTCAACAGTTATTTTTTCCCACTTCAATCCAGATGCAATCTTCATTTGCTCAAATTCTTCAGACAGAGCACAAATGATACCTATATCATACTTATTCCTATTTTGAAGATTTGCTAGTAATTGTTCTTTTGTCGATAAAATTGCTTCAACTGCATTTTGAAGTATTTCTTCCCAATCACCTTTTTTTAAATTATAGTGAATAAGTTTCCATAGTTTGTTTTCATATTTTGATGTATTTGCAACTACTTTATCTTCATACTGAGATAAGCCAATTATATATATGGGTTTCTTCAAACGACCTATACGGTGTAATTCATTAATAAAGTTTTCACTTTTTCCAGGCTCTATAGGTTCATCGTCATTAATTGGGAGTACAAGATCCAAGATAAGCAGATCATAAAAATTATCTTTCAATTTTTGCCGACCCGAATTTAATGAACGAGCGACCTCAATATTTTTGATATCTACCATACACATACCTGTAAGTACAGATTCAATACGAGATATTTTAGTAGCATCATCATCCATTATTAAGATTCTAATCATCGCAATATTCTATTTAATTTCATTAATAATTCTTCTTTCCAATTCTCATTTTTTAGATTGTAATAAACAAATCCTTTGTAAGTATCTCCATATTGAGATTTGAAACGTTCATCTAATGCATTTATACGCACCCCATCTACAAAACTTTCATACATAGTTACGACAATAACTGGAGTTTTTATACGACGAAGCTTCATAAATCTTAATATATTAGCACCTGCTAAAGGCTCTTGTTCCCCGTTATCATCTTTTTTGGCATCATATGTATTCATACTGACATCCAATAAAATAATATCGTATTCACTACCATGAGAGATAACCTCTTGTTGAGCCGTATTATAAGATTGCCTATCAGTTAAATTACATTGTTCAATATTGGTAATACAAAAATCCTTAATATGTTGAAGTTTTGTTGCATTATCTTCAATTATCAATATTCTTTTCATATAACTTTGAAATTACTTAAATGAATAACGACATTTGTAAAACACTTTCCTTCAATAGCTTTCATTGAAATTGTATTTTCTTTACAAGCGAGATCTTGTTTCAATATCTTATTAATTTTAGCAATACCACTACCACCTTCGCCTATTGCAGAAGATGTATTATGAAGCTTTTCTTTAAATATCACATTTAATTTGTCTGGATCTTCTGATATATCATTAACGAATTCATATCTAACTTCGTCTGAGCCAATTTCCACATTTAATGTAAAATGACGTTTCCCATCTATAGCATCAACACTATGCTTAAACATGTTATAAAAAATGTTTCTCAAAATATCTGCGTAATGCATAACATAATTGGATTTTATCATAAAAGATTCACCTTTAATTGATAATCGATCATTTGTCTCACAATTTATACTTGAAAGCCTAATTGTATTATAAACTAAATGAGAAATCGTTTTAAAATCAACATCTTCAAGTTTCGGCTGAGACACATTGAACCATTTTGATACTTTTTGTATCTTTAGTCGAATTGCTTCTGTGGCTGAACGTATTTGGGAAAGCATTTCTGTACGTGCATAACCATCTGGCATAAAATCTTTTATAGTGCTTTCTAAAGAAGAAATGGATGAAAGAATAATATTCATGAATTCGTTGTCAATATAACTTTTAATATTTTCCAAGCTTTGTTCTGTTTTTTCCCATAGCCATTTGAACATCTGCTGACAGAAATAATTTTTATCGCCATCTTCAACTTTGAGGGACAAACCAAACTCCATAGCTTTAAAAGCGCATTCTTCAGCAGTGGCATCATATACAAATAAACCATTAGGTTTTTCCTTTTTATCGTATATTTGAAGTTTTTGCTTAATCAAATATGTAACAGCATTATCAAATTTTTCAGAAAACTGTTTCAATGCATTATTGATTATTTGATGTTCAGAATAATTTAAATTATAAGTAGTTGTCCAATATACATCGTCTTGGTATTTTTCATCTTTAACTTGAAGTATCAGATTTCTTTGTCCCATCTCTGGCCTTAACATGCTTTCTAGCTCTCCATGACGAACACGTGTACTTAAATAAGCAACCAATCCGTAGTCGCTATTTAAAAACTGTTCCTTAATTTCACAAAAAAGGCTATTAAACACTTCATATAGACCATTGCTGTTAATAGAAATCTGCGTATGGTTTTCTTCTTCGTATCCTTTCTGATTATCAAAGAAAGAAGAACCACTAAAGTTAACAACATAAATATTCTTTCTTTGAGATATTACAGTATCTACCAATAACTTGTATCTGCTAAACAGACCATCTATTTCTGTAAGTTTATAATTGATGATAGCATCCTCGTTAGCATATATCTTATTTTCGTCCATATTTCTTGAGAGATTATAAACGAGTAAAGCATCATCCACTTTTTTTAATTGCACTTGATATATTTCCTTTTTTTGTGAATTTAAGGATATGTTATATTGTAAGAGCTTTTTTCTTTCAGAAAGTCTTTCCTTAAAACTATCAATGATTGAATAGTGTTTTAGTATCTCGTCATTATTTAAAAGGGAAAATAAGAGTTCAATTTTTTCTTTTCCAACGGATTCAACATCTATTACCCCTGTTAATTCTGAGGGTCTACTTATATTATTTAGTTCACAGAACTCTAACAATATAAAACTTTTATCTACTGAGTCCTTGCAAGTAAGTGCAACAAATATTAATAAATCAATGTTTCTTCTTACCCCTTCGTAAAGGTTATCTTGTAGCATCTGTATTATAGATAATGTATCTACTTTAGCTACAGATGCCACGTCCTTTATGTAATAATCAACATACAAATTTATAGCCTTTTGAATTTTATTGTCTTTAAAAAGGCAATCAATCATTTTCGCAACAGCAGTTTGTCTTATTGGTACATACTCTTTTGCGCTATTATAAAGATTTTCTGCATGAATAAATGCATCTGAAAAACGTCCTTCTTTATAGTAATGTTCGGCATTAATAGGTTCAGCTATATATAAAGGTAATGATAAATTGTCAACTGGCTCGTTCTTAATGCGTTTTTGCCACACATCACAAGCAACAGAACTTACATCGTTGGGCTTATATCTTTCTATGTATGTTATTGCATCATTAATATTATCGAATATAGTTGAAAATATAGGATCATAACACATTATGTTCATTAACTTCAAATGATTATCAACATACTCATTTGATTCTATTTTATAAAACGCATCAAGTCCTGATGCCATAGTGAAAGAATAAGTGTTCTTATTGAATTGATATAAAGCATAAAGATTTTCTTCTGCTTTCTTGTAAGTAAGTACATTATAAATTCCTTCACATACCACATTCATGGGGGCATATACATCCTGCTTGTACGGTATTTCATACCCTTGTTTGAGATATATAAGGGAGCGCGTATAAAATATAAAAGAATCAAAACTACATGCTGGATTTTCAGTCATGATTTCTTTTGCATAATCACGACATTTTGCATAATCCCCAGAGTAATAACAATCTAACATATTTATGTAGTGTTGATTGTAATATCCTTCTATATTTTTCCCTGTTAAAGCTACTATTGAATTAAGATTTTTATCTTTTGTTTTACTATATAAATAATAACCTTTTGCTATAAATTCTTTATTGGAGGGGTCTTTTACCAAAGAACTCTTTATAACAGATACTAATATCAAATAACGGTCAACCAACGCAGATAATGATTCGAACATTATAGGCAATGAAAGATCTGTGTTGTTGTATTGGTTATAGTAATTTAATCTGAATAATATGTATTTATAATAATCTTTATGCAAATCAGTCCTATTACGTTTATATAAAGCGTTTAGGTCTTCATCAAATTTATAAGGAGATAATTTCTTTTGGCAACGTTCATAAAGATTATACAATACAGATAATATATAGTTATTATTATCTTTGCATGATAAAAGAGTTTCTGAAATAAACGTCAATCCTTCCTGAGCCTTCCCTTCATATTCATATAAAAGAGATTTTGCTTCATAATACCATAAAGAGATACCTAATCTATCTTTTATCTCTTCTATGATAATATGACATTCATTGAATTTACCAAGAAGGAAACAATTTTCAAACTGTATTTTCTTTTCGACAAACCATGATATATTTTGCCATTGTCCTCTCATATAGGAAAGAATCCAATTAATCTCTTCAATAATAGAGTCTGGACGGAAAAACGTGGATGGCTTTTTACATAGTTCATCTAAAGTTTTTGGATAAAAGACTCCTTCAATATCATTAGAAATAGAGGAGTAAACCCCCTTGATGCAATCAACAACATTTCTAATCTCTACTATATTAGGAAGAGATTTTAATGAATTAATAGCTTTGGCTTTAGATTGCGTCCTAAATATATTAAGATATAATTGTTTTAGATGATATGTTTTCATATTTATACATTTATCGTATTTCAACATACAGAACACGAGAGTGTACTGTATCCTTCCTATAACATGCCATTAAATTTAAGCATAACTACCTGAAATTTATGGCTCTTTTCTTACAAAGATAGATATAAAAAAACACCCGGCAATAAAATAACGGGTGTTTATAAACATATTCATTAAAAAAGACTTATTCATCCTCGCTGCTGTCATTGTTGAAACTAAACGAAAGCTGCTGCATCTGCCCGAAGCTGTCAATGATATAGATGTCAATCGTCTGCTGGTCGGTTGATGCCGAGGTGTAGTAGAGCCGGAATGTTTCATTCTCCAGCGGGTAAAGGTCATTGGGCAGGAACACCGTGCCGTTATCCATTTCCA